>CEAB01044059.1_pt1 | contig 275679 bp, 220 predicted proteins | sample 557651 | NCBI WGS metagenome assembly CEAB01 (sample SAMEA3182046, study PRJEB8094) | gut metagenome | biome: human; feature: gut; material: Stool; isolation source: human stools | place: Canada | collected 2011-11-15 | reverse complement strand
CATCTGGAAGGACGGGAGACAAACTTCTTCCGCAAACTGAACGCACATGATCTGCTGATTATCGATGACTTTGGGATGGTCAAGCTTGACGGCCAGATACAGCATGACTTTGAACAAATCATAGATGACCGCTACAACCGGAAGGCACTCATTCTGGCCAGCCAGCTTCCTGTTACAGACTGGTATGATGTGTTCCAAAGCGAGCTTATTGCGGAAGCATGCCTTGACAGAATCGTGCACAAGGCCATTAAATTTACTTTATCGGGAGAAAGTCTAAGAAAGAAGTATTAACTTTGCCAACGACACTGAATACTAACTGGGGAGTGAACGGATATCACCGGAAATGCTGAACGGGTATCCGCCGGAATATGCATTACCATTTACAATTCGTACAGACGGAGTCTGTTTTTCACCTATCACAAGTATATCGTCAAGAAGTATACTTGCAGATTGGAGTTTAATATGAAAAGTAGTATCTTGGTCAAGCTCAAAAGAAGAGGTCAAAAAGGGAATATAACCTAAACAACTGACATATAACTGAATATTTCCTTTTGCAGCGAGTTTGAAAATACCTTTATCAGACGTAATACCTTGACTTAGAGAAGTACTTGTTTGAGAATTTATTACGCTGACAACGGCAGCATCAATAGGGCGACTTAGAGAATCTGTAACCAAACCAGACAGTGTATATTCCAACCTCTTTTGTACAGAATCTGATTTCTGAATTACATAAGTTTTTTCACGTACTTTCGTATAAATAAGTGGCTTTTCTTGTAATATTATCCCTATTATATCCTCGAGGGTCTGATCTTTTGCATGAAAAGTCACATGATAAGACTCAACATCTTTATAGTCGAACAAGATATGAGTGCCACTTTCGTTTTCGAGCTTTTTCAAAGCTTCTGCCAGAGTTACATTGTGTAATTCAACATCGATAGCTTGCGTCGTTTGTGCAGTCAGGGCAGAACTACACAACAACATGAAGCAAAAGGATTGTGCTAACCGTAATTTCATAAAATTATTGTTTTAATTTATATCTGCTATCAATACGAATTACACAATATAACGGGTACCACTTTAGGAAATTATTTTCCAACAATTATCGTTCTGTCTTCAAGTACAACAGGATTTTTACTGACATAATTCAATAATTCCACAACTGAAGCCAGCGATTCATTTCGAAATGCCTTAAAATGTAAACGAGTGTTCATACAATCCTTACTTTTAAATATTACACTCACATTATACCAGCGTCCCAGTTCACACAATATTTCAACCAATGTCTGATTATCAAAATAAAAATTACCTTCAGCCCAAGATGTAATATCTTCAGTTTGCGGTATTTTGACTGTACGCAACTCTTGTTGGTTTGTCAAAATAGCCTGTTCACCAGGATGAATAAATACACTATCCGTCTTTTGTTGTGAAGTAATTTTCAAAGAACCTGAGAGCAAAGTAATTTTCATCTCTTCTGTTGAATAGTCTTTTACATTAAAAACGGTACCTAATGCCTTAGTACTCAATTTACCAGATTGGACAATAAACGGACGAAGAGAATCTTTTGCAACATCAAACAATGCTTCGCCTTGTAGTATAACCTTTCGTTCGTTTTGGCCAAATTGAGAAGTTTCGTAAGTAAGTTGACTCTCTGCATTAAGTGTAACACATGTACCATCAGGAAGTTCAAGTCGTTTTTGCATACCTCGTGGAACATAAACTGTTGTCATTCCATTTACAGTTTCTTCTTTTACAATCTGCACTGTTTGCGTTGCCTCAAAAACCCGCAATCCTCCTTCAACTTCTTTGGATAAACTAAATATAAAAAACAAAGCAATGCAAGAAGCTATCGCCAGACCTATTATTATTGGAATAATTGATGTTTTTTTATGATGACACTCAAAAGTTCTCCATTCCTTATCAATATCAGGTTGAGGAATCTGTTGTCGAGCCAAAGATTCTTTAGCATATAATATAGTACGTGCATATCGCAAACATTCTTTATCGGAAAACAAACTTTTCAGTTCTTCTTGCGTAAAAGATGACGGATTTTCCAACGCTTCTAAAACATGAGCTAATTTATCTTCTGAATCTTGTTTCATGATACAAGTCTTTATTATAATGAATTATTATATGGTATCAGGATAATATCAAAGTTACTCTATATCAAATTCCCTCCGTATCAAACGTAAAACTTTCATAACATGCTTCTTTATGCCACTACTGCTAATATGATACTCCTGAGCAACTTCTGCATATTTCTTATTCTGAAAATAACATTGGATAAAAATACCTTTCGTGGGTTCTCCTAGTTTTTCAATAATTTTCTCGATACGTGACATCCGATATTCATATAGTTCTGAATCATCAAATTCTTTCTGTGAGATAAGATCGTAAAGATCAGCATACTGCTGTTCTACTTTTTTATGCTGTAAGTAATCAAGACATCTGTTACGAACAAGCGTATAAAGATAGGAAGACAATGTTTCTAATTTCAACTCATGACGCTGAATCCAGATTTTTTCGAAAACATCATTTACTATATCTTTTGAATTTTCCTCGTCTGTAATAAATTGAAAAGTATAGTAGTACAACCGAGAATAATAAGTCTTATAAATTATCTCAAAGTCTTCATCCGACAATGTGCGATTCTTATTTGAGAAATGAAATATTGTCATAAAATAAAAGTAACAATAAAAAGGAGCCACGACATGCTTATGCCATCCTCAATATGTTTCATAATATCAAATTAAGATATTAGCATAAATCTAAATCCACAGATTTTATACTAACAAATTTATCCGATAAGAAGATACAGACAACGCTTCATCTACACAGAAAGTTCAAAATAACATTTTACACCCAATCAATTGCCTTTAAACTTTCCCTTCAAATAGCTTCCTAAATTATTCCATAAAATTCTTACCGGATAATAGTATTTGATTGAATCAGCGTTTCAAGAGTCCTATTTTCAGATTCAGTTTAAAGTAATAAACTCCATTTTCACGCTCCAGATATCCATATTTATCTTTCTCTGTTGAACCTTTTTCTAAACGTGAATTATAGAAAAGGAAATCGGCAAAGACCTGACGGTAAGCACGCTGATAGCACAAAACATCTCCGTCACCTGTCACAAACAGAAAACCGCATATAGCTGATTCAATTCCATTGTAAAGTTTGGCCGGACGCATACCTGTAGCAAGTGCCAATAAAAATTCTTTTATCTTATACTCATAAAAACCGTGCTTGTTTATCAGTTCGTCCTTTATTTTTAGAGGATTCAGCTGTTTTATCGCTTCTGTAAGCTCAGATACTTTCGTAATACCATCCAGCCACATCAAACGTGTCATTTCAGCGAGCAAACGTCCCATGTGAAGATCAATCATAGAAAGATTACTTCGGAATATCTTATCTGCTACATCATTATATTTCAAAACTCCTCCTAAACGTTCTATCATCAGCATTCGGGATATGACGTCGTCTTCCTCACCTTCCGCATTAATCTTATTTATTGTTGGTACGGCAAATTTTACTCCTGTTTGCTCAAATTTAAAATTAGCCGTACGCCCTCCATCAAGCAATGGTAGCATCATACCCAAACGCGAACGTACACAAAAACCTGTCAGCGGAGCCGACTCATCGTAAAATGCAACACTAAAGTCGGTACGATCGTCAGTCTTAGCCTCCAAGTCATAAATAGCCACTTCATCAAGAAATTCTTCTACTCCATCTGGAGAAGTTACATCATCCTGACGACTATTACGAATAGCATGCAATATTAGTTCAGCTACTGTTTCGAAATCCTCGCGAGGAACAAGCTTATCTATCTTTTCGCCCTTTATATGGATATTATTTTTTTCGATAACATACTGACGCGTTCCATCATGTTCCTCACGCTGTACCATAGCTATAGGAATACACTGTTGCTCATTCTTTTTTACATCAGAAGTACCGGCATACACATAACCATTTGCCAATAGGCGAAAAAATGCATATAATTCGCCCCATTCTCTTTTTGTTGCCTCAAAAGCCATATTATTATCAGTTTTAACAGGTGCAAAGATAAGTAAAACAGATGTTAATAAAAAGGTTTATATAAGATACAAATATTAAACAATGTTATACAGCAGAAAATTATATCTTTTTTGTTTGTAGAATAACAAAAAGTACCTACCTTTGCAATGTGTTTTTCATAGTATTAGATTTAAGGTTAACAAAAGGTTGGAGTACAGCGGTACTCCTTTTTTTATGCCCATAAGTAAAGAGATTAAATTCTTATAGATATTTCTCTAAAAATCGCATATATTTGCATACGGATTGTTTTCTTCTTTTTATAATGAGTTGATTCATCCAGCACAAATTTCTCTCTAATAATATGTAAATATGGAACAAGAAACTCTACTTAATGAGCATAATAAACAGGAATATCCTCCTATGCATACTTGCGAACATATCGTAAACCGTACAATGGTAAACATCTTTGGATGTGGACGCGCAGTATCGGCACACATCGAACGAAAGAAAAGCAAACTTGATTTTGCTTTACCTAAGGCGCCTTCAGTTGAGGATATTGAAAATATTGAAAAAACTGTCAATGAAGTAATTGCCCGCCATCTACCCGTCACAACAGAATTTATCACACAAGAGGAAGCTGTTGGAAGATTTGACTTAAAACGACTGCCAGACAATGCGTCAGATACAGTCCGAATTGTACGAGTCGGCGACTATGACGAATGTTTATGTATTGGACTGCACGTTACAAATACCTCAGAAATAGGTACTTTCCGCATTATTAGCTCTGATTATAAAGATGGGATATTCCGCATTCGCTTTAAATTAGCATAACTTAAATAACATATGGGTAAGAAAAAAACAAACTCTACAGGTTCACTGAAAGGGTTTATTCTTCTAATTATTCTTGTAGCAGGAGTTCTTTACTTCTACCAAAATAAAGACAACTCTACCATTTCCAAGCAGCTTCAGCAACAAATGAAGGAAGTTGTTGACAACACAAGTCAACAGTTAGAAAAAGAAACTCCTGAAACAGAAGTAGATAAACGTACAATATCACAACTGGAAATACCTGTTACGATAAAAAAACGTAATGAAATCAGACTAAATCGCACAGGATTTACCATTTCATATAATAATTTCTATAAAGTGCCTAATTGGGTTGCATGGGAATTGACACGTCAGGAAACAACCGGAAACGAAGAACGTAAAAGTAAATTTCTCCCTGATCCCGATTTGCCCGAACCACGGGTAGAACATTCTGATTACACTCACTCAGGATACGACAGAGGGCATATGGCTCCAGCTGCAGACATGAAATGGAGTGAAAAAGCAATGCAAGAGTCATTTTATATGAGTAACATTTGCCCTCAAAATCAAAAGTTGAATCGTGATGATTGGGGAGATTTGGAAAATGAATGCCGAACATGGGCAAAAAAATACAGAAATGTATATATTGTATGTGGACCTATTTATGACAGTTCCAATCCTAAACGCATCGGGCAACATAAAGTAGCTGTACCCGACCGTTTTTTTAAAGTAGTATTGATTTATAACCGCAAAAATCCGGTTGCTATGGGATTTCTATTCGAAAACAAAGCAGGACATCATAAACTGGAAAAATATATGGTATCTGTCGATTCTATAGAAACAATTACTGGGTTAGACTTTTTTTCCCAGCTTCCTGATAACATAGAAAAACAAGTAGAAGCAAATATACCAGCTTTACCTTAAAGTCCCTTATTTGACTTATCAAATAGATACTGACCTTTTTTCTGTGTTAAACAACTATATTCAATGGCGTGCTTCGGACAAGAATGATAGCACGCCAGACACATAGTACAATGACTCCCCCACTCAGGCTTACCTCTCTCCTTTAAATGTATATTACGCACAGGACAAGCCTTTTCACACAAGCCACACGAAATACATGAATCTGCTGCTTTAAAAGGCTTAGGCGACATTAAAGTATGCATAAAAAGAGGATGAATTAAATAACTTTTTATCCATGGAGATGCTCCCTCATAACAATCGATAAGCCGCGCCCTTGCAGCTAATTTACTTGATATATATTCAATTCTTTCTTTAGCTTCTCTTAACTTCTTCGATACTATATGCAACGGATCAACATCAAATCCGGGTAAAGACACATATGTATTAGGCATAATTACAGAAAATCCTGCGTTACATTCCCAACCTTTCTCTTTAATTGCTTTACAAAAAATATCAGCAGTCTTACCTGAATCATCACCGCAAGTACATACAAAAAATACATACTTAGGAGCTGAAGATAGACGAAGCAAAGAAATAAAATCCATCACAATAGTAGGAGGTGCCCATGCATAAACAGGAAAAACAAACCCTAATATTTCTCCTTCTGACAGGGTATATTCTTCTTTCTCAATTTTCACATCTGCTATATCCTCTACCGCATCCCCCAATCTTTTTCCAAGAGATTCAGCCACCCATCGCGAATTACCTGTTCCAGAAAAATAAAATATCATATAAACTGCAATTAAAAACCAAGGAATCACTAAAAAGCATGATAAAAAATAAAGCGAAGATTATATATCAAATCGATATAAAATCCTTCGCTTACTATAAAAGGAAAGCCGCACCAGAGGCGTGACGAAACTCCGATAAACATGATTTGAGTGCTCTCCCCCTTTGTAATCCACCGGCATAAATGCTACCCGAAGGCGTGGCCCGCCATTGGAAGATGAAGCTGTTCTCGGTATTTCTTATAATTTGATGAGTTTCCCGATTCTGCAAGTGCGGCTTCATTTTTGTATTACAAAAATAATACTTTAATCTGAAAAAACAAAATATTAGTCAGTTATTTTATATGTAGCAGGCACGGACATGCTATTATTATCTACAGCAATCTACTCTTAATATGTTCGATAAATATACAAAAAAGAGTACCACCTTTTGAGTGATACTCTTTTCTTATACGTTAATCGTTCCTATTTAAGCAGCTTTTGCTTTTGCAACAACAGCTTTGAATGCTTCAGGATGGTTTACAGCTAAATCAGCCAAAACCTTACGATTGATTTCAATACCTGCTTTGTGCAATGCACCCATCAATTTTGAATAAGACATACCTTCCAAACGTGCAGCAGCATTAATACGCTGAATCCACAATGCACGGAAGTTACGTTTTTTATTCTTACGGTCACGGTATGCATAAGTCAGACCTTTTTCCCAAGTATTCTTAGCAACGGTCCAAACATTCTTTCTTGCACCAAAATAACCTCTGGTTAAACCTAAAATTTTCTTTCTTTTTGCTCTAGAAGCAACGTGATTTACTGATCTTGGCATAGTTTTAATTCTTTTTTGAATGATAGCGCCGATATTTTACAATCGAACTTAAAGCTAATACATTCGGTTGATAATTTAAAATGATACGTTTACGCTTTTTATACTAAGATTACTTCATGCAAAGAAGTTCCTTAACCTGAGCCAGGTTAGCACTATGTACCAATCCTGTGTGTACAAGGTTTCTTTTCTGTTTCTTAGTTTTCTTAGTCAAAATGTGACTGTGAAAAGCGTGCTTTCTCTTGATTTTACCTGTTCCGGTAAGAGCGAATCTTTTTTTAGAACCGGAGTTAGTTTTTACCTTTGGCATCTTATTAAATTTTAATTATTATTACTGAATGGCGGTAACGCACTATACCGGCGCGTTACACGCTCTTTTTTCCTATTAAGTTAAGCTTCTTCTGGTTTTGGCGTAGCTGGTTTTACAACTTTTTTAGGAGCTGTAGCCTTTTTAGGTGATAAAGAAATAGTCATTCTCTTACCTTCCAAAAGCGGCATCTGTTCAACTTTAGCATATTCTTCCAGGTCATTAGCAAAACGTAAAAGTAACACTTCACCTTGTTCTTTAAACAAGATCGAACGTCCTTTAAAGAACACATAAGCCTTTACTTTATCACCATCTTGCAAAAAGCCGATAGCGTGCTTTAGCTTAAAGTTATAATCATGCTCATCAGTCTGAGGCCCGAAACGTATTTCCTTCACATTGACTTTTACCTGCTTCGCCTTTTGTTCCTTTGCACGTTTCTTTAACTGATAAAGGAATTTAGAATAATCTATAATTCTACAAACTGGAGGAACAGCGTTGGGTGAAATTTCAACTAAATCAGCATCATGTTCTTCAGCCAATTTCAAAGCCTGAGCTATTGGATATACAGCTGATTCGATATCATCTCCCACAATACGTACTTCTTTGGCACGAATCTGTTCATTGATTCGGTGTTGCCCTTTTAAAGTGTCATTCTTCATTAAAATTCTTTTCTTCCTTGTTTGCTTTTTAAAATTATAAATTATTTTGCCTGATTTCAGAAGCGAAGTAAATACTTTACTTCCGAAACGGTTGCAAAGTTACCATTTATTTATCATATTATGAACTTCTTCTGCAATATTTTTTGCAAAATCTTCAATTTTCATGGTTCCTTTATCACCTTCTCCCTGTTTACGTACAGCTACTTCACCATTTTCAGTCTCTTTTTCACCAACAATCAGCATATACGGAATACGTTTCATTTCGTTATCACGGATCTTTCTACCGATTTTTTCGTTACGGTCATCCACAATAGCACGAATGTCGCTCTTCTTCAATTCTAAGCGAACTTGATTTGCATAATCATTGAATTTTTCAGAAATTGGTAAAATTGCTACCTGATCAGGAGTCAACCACAACGGGAACTTACCAGCTGTATGTTCAATCAGAACTGCGACAAAACGTTCCATTGAACCAAAAGGTGCACGATGGATCATCACCGGACGATGTTTCTGATTATCTGATCCCATATATTCCAACTGGAAGCGTTCTGGCAAATTGTAATCTACCTGAATAGTACCCAGCTGCCAACGACGTCCAATGGCATCCTTAACCATAAAGTCCAATTTCGGTCCATAAAAAGCAGCTTCGCCATATTCAACTTTAGCCTTTAAGCCTTTTTCTTCACAAGCTTCGACAATTGCCTGTTCTGCTTTTTCCCAGTTTTCATCACTACCAATATACTTCTCGCGATTAACTTTATCACGCAAAGAGATTTGCGCTTCGAAGTTTTCAAGCCCCATAGACTTGAATACAATAGATATAATATCCATAACTCGCAAGAATTCATCTTTTACCTGGTCAGGACGGCAGAAAATATGCGCATCATCCTGAGTAAAGCTACGAACACGAGTCAACCCATGAAGTTCTCCACTTTGTTCATAACGGCAAACTGTACCAAATTCAGCAATACGCAAAGGCAGATCGCGATATGAGCGAGGAGTATTCTTATAGATCATACAGTGATGAGGACAGTTCATTGGCTTCAAGAAGTATTCTTCACCTTCTTCTGGAGTATGAATAGGCTGGAATGCATCCTTTCCGTACTTAGCATAGTGTCCTGAAGTCACATAAAGCAATTTATTACCAATAGGCGGGCACATTACTTCCTGATAATCGTAACGAGCCTGGATACGACGCAAGAAGTCCTGCAAACGGATACGTAACGCTGTTCCCTTCGGCAACCACATAGGAAGACCTTTACCAACTGTATCAGAGAACATGAACAAATCCATTTCTTTACCGATCTTACGATGATCACGTTTCTTTGCTTCTTCCAAAAGTGCAAGATACTCATCAAGCATTTTCTTTTTTGGGAAAGTGATACCATAAATACGGGTCATCTGCTTACGGTCTTCCTGTCCTCTCCAGTAAGCACCTGCTACAGAGAGCAACTTGATAGCCTTAATAGGAGCAGTAGAAGGCAAATGCGGTCCTCTACAAAGATCTGTGAAAGCTCCCTGAGTATAAGTAGTAATATGTCCATCTTCAAGTTCTGAAATCAGCTCACACTTATAAGTTTCACCTCTTTCACCAAACATTTTCAAGGCATCTTCCTTAGATATGCTCTTACGAACCAGTTCTTCTTTCTTTGAAGCCAGCTCTGCCATCTTCTTTTCAATAGCAGGCAGGTCACCTTCTTTTATTACAGCCTCTCCCGGATCAACATCGTAATAGAACCCATTCTCAATAGCCGGACCAATACCAAACTGAATTCCTGGATACAATTCTTGTAATGCTTCAGCCAGCAAATGGGCACTTGTATGCCAAAAAGCATGCTTACCTTGCTCATCTTCCCACTTATAAAGTACGAATTCAGCATCTTCGTTGATAGGTCTTGTCAAATCAATAGTTTCGCCATTTACAGCACAAGCCAAAACATCCTGCGCTAAACGCGAACTGATACTTTCTGCTATTTGCAGACCAGTTACTCCTTCGTTGTATTCACGAACAGAGCCGTCAGGAAAAGTTATTTTAATCATAATTTTTTGTATTGTTCTATTATTGAATCGCAAAATTAAACAAATAAATGAAGAATAAAGAATGAAGAATGAAGAATTTTAAGCTAGTAGCCGTAAAACCTCCATTCCTCATTCTCTACATTTTATTTATCTTTTGTCTCCGTCACCGAAGTAAAACGCTTTATCACACTATACGCCGAGAATATACCAAGTTCTCCAGCCTTACTCAAATCTTGTATTCCTTGACGATTATTACCCAAAAAGACATTCGTCAGTCCGCGGTTATAATACGCATCAGAAAAGCGAGAATCAAGTTCAATAGCCTTGTTATAATCTACTAATGCAGCATGATAATCCTTCATCACAGCCAAGATATTACCACGATTATAATAAGCATATGTAAAATCAGGAGCCAGACGAATCACTTCATCCAAATCACGACGAATAGCTGCATAATCTAAAACTCTAACTTGCTGTTGACTATTATTATCAACTTTCATCTCATACTCCGCTTCGGTATCACGCTTACGATACTCCAATTGCTTATAATGAATTAGTGCGCGCATGAAATAAGCAGGAAAGAAAGTTGAATCACATTCTATTGCTGCATCCAGATCACTTAATGCGTTATCAAAATCCTGCACCAAATAAAAATCTGTAGCACGAGCATAATAGTGCACCACATTATCCGGATCTTTTACTATCTTTTCCGTCACCTCATCAATCGATGCAAAATGCAGTTTCACTTGCTCTTCGGTCAATGAAGTTTCGTTATTAGTAATCAACAAACGTAATGGCAACACATGACGATTATTCAAATCATCGATGTATTTAGAATAGTTAATTTGTCGTTTTACCTCCTCACCTTTCTCGTAATATGTCAACGCAAACATCGGTTGTGGAAGAATCGTTACATTTCTATCCTGAACACGACCACGATAATCCGTCTTATATTTTGTTGTTTCATCCTCAGAATCAGCTACGATAATTTTACGATAATTATTCATATTTTTATCCGACTTCTTACGGGTTTTATCATCCGCCGAAGCCGTTTGTTTCTGAGAAGTCTTACCATTCTGAGCATCAAGCTGAGCTTTTAATACCTTAAACTCATCTTCATCCGCGCCCCTCAAATCTCCGATCTTACGACGCGCCTGAGCACGATACTGATATCCAGTCAAGAAGTTAGGATATTCATCTATAACTGCAGTATAATCTTCTATAGCTCCAGAGTAGTCGCCTGTTTTATCACGCAACAAACCGCGATTAAATATTGCCATCATATTATCCGGCTCTACCTTTAAAACAAAATCAAAATCCTCTATAGCACGATTATCATCACCAACCTGAGCACGTAACAAACCGCGATTATAATGCCCGATAAAATTATTACGGTCAATATCTAATGCAAAATCATAATCCTGCATAGCCCCCCTCAAATTATTTTGATAATAACGAGCCAATGCACGATTAATAAACAAACCTGCATTTCGAACAGATAAACGGATTGCCTCTGTTAAATCAGTTTCTGCATCAGCATATTTTTCGCGCTGCATAAACAGCATTCCTCGTGAAGCCCATGTATCAGAATTATAACGATCCATTTCTATGGCTCTATCAGCATCAGTCATGGCCTGAAGGGTATCTTTTTGTTTCAACGAAACCTCTGTACGCATCAAATAAGCATCTGTATAGCGCGGAGCAATGCGAATCAACGTATCCAAGTCTGCTTTTGCCAAAGCATAGTCCTCTTCACGCATCCGACATAAAGCCAAATTATGCCACAAACTAATATTCTCTGGATCCAGCTTCAATGCTTTTTCATAATCTTGTATAGCATCTTTAAACTTTTCCTGACGAATACGAGATATACCTCTTATCTGATATGCATTCGGCACAAAAGGATTACGCTTGATAGCTTCGGTACAATCATTTTCAGCGCCTTGGTAATCATCCAAATTCATTTTTGCCAAACCTCGATAGAAATAAGGTTCAGCCAAATAAGGTTTAGCATTTATTACCTGATTAAAATACTGAATAGAAAGTACATAATCTTCAAAATACAGAGCGTTTCGTCCAATTGTCATTACCCTATCTGTATTGATCTGAGCATGTAGAGATAATGGCCAATATACACCTATTATATATAATATATATAGAAGCTTTCGAATCATTTTACAGTTTTCACCTTGTAGGCACACCGCGCCTTTCCTTTCAGCATATTATTAAGTTTACCCTTTATCATCTGTTTACGCAACGCAGACAAATGATCAATAAACATTGTACCATCCAAATGATCAAATTCATGCTGCATTACACGAGCCAGATAACCTTCAACCCACTCATCATGAGGATTCATATCTTCATCTAAATAAGTAACATGTATTTTATCAGGGCGCTTTACAGCTTCATGTATTCCAGGTAAGCTTAAACATCCCTCCTCCATAGAAACAAGTTCCTCTCCTGTTTCAAGGATATGTGGATTAATATATGCACGACGGAAATCTTTAAACTCCGGCATATCTTCAGACAAAACGTCCAAATTAATCACTACCACACGGATTGGCAAGCCTACCTGAGGAGCAGCAAGTCCAACACCATCTGCACGATCCATTGTTTCGAACATATTCTGAATCAGTTCTTTCAAATTAGGATAATCTGGAGTTATATCTTCAGCCTCTTGACGAAGAACCGGCTGACCATATACATAAATAGGTAAAATCATTTCTTTTTTATTTTTTAGTTTTTAAATTCTTCTTGACTCGAGATAAGATTGCAAAATAATAGTAGCACTTATTTCATCGACTAATGCCTTATTCTGTCGATCCTTTTTTTTCAGCCCACCAGCCAACATTGTTTGATGCGCTAAAACAGAAGTAAAACGTTCATCAACCAACTGTACCGGCATATCAGGCAGTATCTTTTTCAGGCGATTTATAAAAGGAACAATATTTTTCATGTTTTCAGAATCCTCATTATTCAATTGTTTCGGATGCCCAATAATGATACACTCTACCTGCTCTTGCTTGATATAATTCAACAAGAAATCCATTAACTGATGCGTGGGTACAGTTGTCAATCCGCTAGCGATAATCTGCAATGGATCTGAAACAGCTATTCCCGTACGCTTCCTTCCGTAATCTATTGCTAAAATTCTACTCATAGTTGCCGACAAAAATACAAAATTTGTCGAATACCGGACATACAGCCAGCAGCTTTTTATATTTTTTCACCACGAAAATAAAAGAGTAACATATATCGCAATAACTTTTGCCATACTTATTAATCAATATTCACCGAATATTTACGACCATATAAAACAAAAAAGAGGAAGATCATCATCCTCCTCTAAAATTAATTAATACACTAAGCACACATTATCTATCCAGAATTTATTACCTGGAGATCCGACAAATGCTCCTCCCAAACTAGAAGTAAACTGCAATATCAGATGTGTAGGAGTTTCATCAGAATCTGCCCAGCCATTTTCTTGTATAAGCACACTTTCGCCTTTACTATTTCGCGCATAATATCCTCCAACTCCCAACTTCATGAGTTCTGGATCATAGCTAGAATCATGGGTTATATCACCATACTTTATTTCATAAGTAGCCTTATCATTCCATCCTTCAGTACGGCTATAACGCACAACAGCTGTGCCCACACGTTTGGCAATAATATTTCCATTAGCATCTTCCGTACGCTTCTGAAGCAAACAAGTCATAATAGCGCAATCTTGTCCAGGAACAACGCTTTTACGACTAAAACCTGTCTGTTTTATACGATTTGCCTCACCAGACATCTGCACCTTATAATCATAACGTACTGCTTTAGGACGAGAAGTAAACTTTACACCAGAATTTAAAGCTTTTTCTCCATCTTTTGTTCCCGTAATAGGTTCTTTCATATCTCCTAAAAACATAGAACCTGAAGCCAATACAGTTATATTAACCAATCCTAATACTTTCACGCTTTCAATATGAGTTTCCAAACGAGCACAATACCCATTTCCCCGACGCTCCGGATAAACACTGGTATTTGTCTTTACAATACCCATAACTTTTGCCATAACATTAGAATTTGCCCAAGGAGATCCACCTTGATTTACGTATGCTTCATTCCCTTCTATTACTTTTGTAGGCCCTACCTCATATAATAATTTAGTATCACCTCCAATTACACCCGATTCATGTATCTTACGTGTAACCCACTGATCCATATTACCATATTTCAAAGGCACAACTTTTTCTTGTGCATACGCAATAAAAGGGAAAGCTATGAGAGCCATCACAGCTACTAGTTTCATTTTCATAATTACTACATTATTCATTTTTGCCGAACAAAGGTACAAAAAAAAGCGATAGCCTAAATGCTATCGCTTCGAATACGCTTTATAGAATAATATTTCTTACTTATCGGCCATATTAATTAACTCTATACAGCAACCATGCTCCCTGGAAATCTTTACGATTTGGGTATTTTGCTTTAAAAGCATCTCTAGCACGGGCAGCTTCGCTACGAGTATCAAAAGACTCTACTATAACACGATACATGTTATTTTGAGCATTATAAACAACCTTTGCATTATAACCCTCATTATCCATTTGAGCTTTCAAACCATCTGCGTTCGATTTAACACCGAAGCTACCGCAAACCACGCTATATGCTCGAAGTCCTTCACCTGATACCAATTCTACCTTTTCTTCACGTACTGGAGCTGAAGTTACAGGAGCTACAGGAGCAGTTTCTACCGGAGCAACAATTTCTGCAGGAGCTTCTGTAGTAGTGCTAGCAGCCGAAGCATCAGCTAACTCTTGCTGTTTAGCTTTTTCGTAAGCTTTCTTGTAAGCACTTTCACTTGATTTGCAGGAAGAGAATGCTAAAGCAACGCATAATCCCATTCCCAATACAACGATCTTTTTCATGTTGACTGAAATTTTATTTAAGTTTATTGTTCAATTTTCAGCATTTCAAAATTTACTTGCAAAAGTAGTAATATAAAAGCACCTGATAGTACTTATAATATTAAAATCTGTTAATATCCAAATAGGATTAGCAGCAATAAAAGTTTTTTCCGCACAAAAGAAATAATATCTCAAAGATTTACTTATATTTGTAAATGTAATAACAATAAAGACCATACTTATGAAAGCATTAAACGTAGTAGCTGCATTCTTAGGTGGACTAGCATTAGGAGCAGCAGCAGGTGTTTTATTCGCACCAGAAAAAGGTGAAGATACTCGTAGCAAAATTGCAGAACTTTTACGTAAAAAGGGAATCCGACTGAACCGTGAAGAAATGGATGATTTGGTAGACCAAATCGCATCAGAAGTAAAAGATGCAGAATAACCGAATTAATGAAAACCAAAGGCAGACTTTTACAGAAACGAATGAAAAAGTCTGCCTTTCTTCATCTAAAAACCAATGCCTATGTTTGCTAATGATAAAAGCATCGATAATCTAACTGAATTATTTAAAGAAGTAAAGAAATATCTAAAACTACAAGGAGAATATGTCAAGTTAGACTTAGTAGAAAAGCTAACTATTCTGTTATCTACTCTGACCCTTATATTTGTCCTTATTATATTAGGCACAATGGCAGCATTCTACCTTTCTTTTATGCTGGTATATGTATTAGCATCGGCTACAGGCAGTTTAGTTGCCGGATATGCTATTATAGGCGGAATACTCATATTACTTGCGTTTATAATTTACAGATTGCGCCAAAAATTAATATTTCAGCCAATGGTTAATTTTTTAGCAAGATTATTTTTAGATGACTCTTCCAACAACTCACTTTAAGTTTCAAACAATGAAAACAGAACAGCCTATTACATACAGTATTGAAAGTATCAGAGAACGTAGACTTGCCAAACAAAAAGAATTGAAACTTTCCAAAGACCGAATGCATAATCTGTCACAACAATTATTTGCCCCTCAGCAAGGTCAGAACAAAATAGACAGCTTAATGCAACAAATCAATATGGGTATTGCTGCATATGATGGTTTAATGACCGGTATCAAAATATTACGTAGAGTACGGGGATTCTTTGGAGGAAAGAATAAAAAATATTAAGTCCTGTCTAGTAACAAAAATGCATGATAATGCGTATCCTGCTTCACAGGGGTAAGAGGCATATATCCTTCAGCGAGTCTACCATCGCATAAATGCAATTTATAAGTTGCCTTCATTTGACAAAATGCATCCCAAGCCTCTCCATCTTCAGAATAATATTTCACAATATACTTACCATGGCTTAAGCAATGCACATAACGATTGAATATCGTATGTGATACGACTCCCATATTCATACGCAAATTAATCTCTACACAAGGATGAAGTAAATATCTTCCATCTTCTAAACAGATCATCATATCTACTCCCAAGAACCCACAATAATCTTTATTCAACAGCGAGGCAAGACTTTCTTCCATAGTCCGGCAAACATTATCAAAAACCTCATCAGGTATATACTGCGACAGAATCTTTTTTATCTGTCCATCTGATAATAAAAAATTCCCCTTGTAGTTTCCATGTGCGTCAGTATCAAACAGAGAGTAGCCAACAAAACTAACACTACCATTTCCGTCCGCATAAAACTCCATTGCAAAATCACATACCTTATTATATAAAGGTTCTACCATAATTTCGCCCTGCACCCGCAACACACGCGACACCCATCCCTCAGCAGAGTCATTCCATTCCTTAGAAGACACGTACATAATACCTCTTCCACTTCCTGACCACGGAGCTTTTAAGACACATCTTTCCAAAGAAGTAATATACTTTTTCACTTGGCTCATAGAATTACATGTCATTGCCTTGCCACATAAACCATCCATGCGCGAAAAGCTCTCCAATATTTTCACACAACATTGCCGTCCAGAAAGTACTCTTATTTGCCCCATCTGCATATCCGACAAAAGAAAGCTATCATTTACCCCAGCCTTCCTTAAAATATAAAGCAAAGAAGGACTCCAGCCCCATGGTTTATAAGGCATATTTTCCCATTCAGCACTCCATATCACATCAGGAAGAAAATCTGACGCCGGACACTGTTCTCTCCACAAAGACACACGTGACAAAGAGTCTACTTTTATCGTACTTCCTTCTGGTGCATACCATGCGGGAAGCACAGATAAATCATTCGCCATACGAATTATTTCAGAAGGAGCTTTATAATAAGGAGTAAAATTGGCTAAAGCCATATCATTTTCCGGGTTAAAGAGATAAATTTCGTTTCGCATAAAAGCACTTTTTTTACAAGATACAAAGTTAACGTAAAAAAGAATATTTTGTCAACTCCAGTTTGCAAATTAATGAACTATTACTATATTTGCACCGAAGAAACAGAGATTCATGGAAGTATTTTACAGAACACATAATTATTTGGTCGAACATACCAATGCCCCTGTGCGACGCGACCTGATGGATGAAATAGATTGGAGTGCTCGCTTGATAGGTATCAAAGGTACACGAGGAGTAGGTAAAACAACATTCTTATTGCAATATGCAAAAGAAAAATTTGGCTTTGATCGCTCATGTTTGTTCGTAAACATGAATAACTTCTATTTCTCTCAATGCAGTCTGGTCGATTTTGCCGGCGAATTCGTTAAGCGAGGAGGTAAAGTGCTGCTTATCGACCAAGTATTCAAGTTGCCTCATTGGAGTCATGATTTGCGTACTTGTTATGAACGCTACCCTAATTTAAAAATTGTTTTTACGGGCTCTTCTGTAATGCGCCTGAAAGACGAAAATCCAGAGCTGAATGGAATTGTCCGTTCCTACAATCTACGCGGATTTTCATTCAGAGAGTTCTTAAATCTCCAAACAGGCAATCATTTTTCTTCTTATTCATTGGAAGAAATATTGAATAACCACGAACATATAGCTAAAACAATATTACCTCACACAAATCCGCTTAACTATTTTCAAGACTACATACATCATGGATTTTATCCTTTTTTTCTGGAAAAAAGAAACTTCTCAGAAAACTTATTAAAAACCATGAATATGATGATAGAAGTAGACATACTTCTTATCAAACAAATTGAACTAAAATATCTATCCAAAATAAAAAAATTATTATATTTGTTGGCAGTGGATGGTCCAGTTGCCCCCAATGTCAGTCAACTGGCTACCGACATACAAACCTCTCGTGCTACAGTAATGAACTATATCAAGTATCTTGCCGACGCACGACTCATAAATATGGTTTATCCCAAAGGTGAGGTCTTCCCCAAAAAGCCGGCTAAAATCATGATGCATAATACAAATCTGATGTACAGTATTTATCCGGTAAAAGTAGAAGAGCAAGATGTTCTGGAAACATTTTTCGTTAATTCACTATGGAAAGACCATAAAGTAAACAAAGGAGAAAAAGGAACATCTTTCATAGTAGACGAAAATTTAAACTTCCGCATTTGCAATGAAGGATATAAGTTCAAGAACAATCCTAATATCTATTATGCCATGCATAAATCAGAATTAGGACATGGAAACCAAATACCTTTATGGTTGTTCGGTTTTCTTTATTAACGTTTAACGGCACAGATTTTATTACCTAAATATAATTAGTAATTGTATGACTAAACAAAAAAAATTCATCACTTGTGATGGTAACCAAGCTGCAGCACATATTTCATATATGTTCTCAGAAGTTGCAGCTATTTATCCTATCACCCCATCTTCTACAATGGCTGAATATGTAGACGAATGGGCAGCCGCAGGTCGTAAAAACATCTTCGGTGAAACTGTTTTGGTTCAAGAAATGCAATCTGAAGGTGGTGCTGCTGGTGCAGTACATGGTTCTCTTCAGGCTGGTGCATTGACAACTACTTATACAGCTTCTCAGGGTCTTCTGTTGATGATTCCTAACATGTACAAAATTGCAGGTGAATTCTTGCCTTGCGTATTCCATGTATCAGCTCGTACATTGGCTTCACATGCATTGTGTATCTTCGGTGACCACCAAGATGTTATGTCTTGCCGTCAGACTGGTTTCGCTATGCTGTGCGAAGGTTCTGTACAGGAAGTTATGGATTTGGCTGGTGTAGCTCACTTGTCAACAATCAAATCTCGCGTTCCATTCCTGAACTTCTTCGACGGTTTCCGTACCTCTCATGAAATTCAGAAGATTGAAATGCTTGAAAACGAAGATCTCGCTCCGCTGGTAGACCAGAAAGCTTTAGCTGAATTCCGTGAACGCGCACTTAGCCCTAACAAGCCAGTTGCTCGTGGTATGGCTGAAAACCCAGATCATTTCTTCCAACACAGAGAATCTTGCAATCCGTTCTATGAAGCAGTTCCTGCTATCGTAGAAGAATATATGAATGAAATCAATAAGATTACAGGACGTAACTATGGTTTGTTCAACTACTATGGTGCTGAAGATGCTGAACGCGTAATCATCGCTATGGGTTCTGTAACAGAAGCTGCTCGTGAAGCTATCGACCACTTGGTAGCTAATGGCGAAAAAGTTGGTTTGGTTTCAGTTCACTTGTATCGTCCGTTCTCTGCTAAACATTTCTTGGCAGCTGTACCTAAGACTGCTACACGTATTGCAGTTCTTGACCGTACAAAAGAACCGGGTGCAAACGGCGAACCTTTGTATCTTGACGTAAAAGACTGCTTCTACGGACAGGAAAATGCTCCTCTTATCGTAGGTGGACGTTACGGTTTGGGTTCTAAGGATACAACTCCTGCTCAGATTCTTTCTGTATACGAAAACTTGGCATTGCCAACTCCTAAGAACCACTTCACTATCGGTATCGTAGATGACGTTACATTTACTTCTCTTCCACAAAAAGAAGAAATCGCTTTGGGTGGCGAAGGTATGTTCGAAGCTAAATTCTACGGTTTGGGTGCTGACGGTACTGTAGGTGCTAACAAGAACTCTGTTAAGATTATCGGTGACAACACTAACAAATACTGCCAGGCTTACTTCTCTTATGACTCTAAGAAGTCAGGTGGTTTCACTTGCTCTCACTTGCGTTTCGGTGATCATCCTATCCGTTCTACTTACTTGGTAACTACTCCTAACTTTGTAGCTTGCCACGTACAGGCTTATCTGCACATGTACGATGTAACTCGCGGTCTGCGTAAGAACGGTACATTCTTGCTAAACACTATTTGGGAAGGCGAAGAATTGGCTAAGAACCTGCCTAACAAGGTTAAGAAATATTTCGCAGAAAACAATATCACTGTTTACTATATCAACGCAACTAAGATTGCTCAGGAAATTGGTTTGGGTAACCGTACCAACACTATCCTGCAGTCTGCATTCTTCCGTATCACAGGTGTAATTCCTGTTGACTTGGCTGTAGAACAGATGAAGAAATTCATCGTTAAGTCTTACGGTAAGAAGGGTGAAGATGTAGTTAACAAGAACTACGCTGCTGTTGACCGTGGTGGTGAATACAAACAACTGACAGTAGATCCTGCATGGGCTAGCTTGGAAGTTGAAGCTGCTGCTGCAAACAATGATCCAGCATTCATCAACGAAGTTGTTCGTCCTATCAACGCTCAGGACGGTGACTTGTTACCAGTATCTGCTTTCAAGGGTATCGAAGACGGTACATGGCATCAGGGTACAGCTAAATACGAAAAACGTGGTGTAGCTGCATTCGTTCCAGAATGGAATCCTGAAACTTGTATCCAGTGTAACAAGTGTGCTTATGTTTGTCCTCACGCTGCTATCCGTCCATTCGTATTGGATGCAAACGAACAGGCTGGTGCAAACTTCCCGACACTGAAAGCTGTAGGAAAACAGTTCGACGGCATGACATTCCGTGTACAAGTAGACGTTATGGACTGCTTGGGTTGCGGTAACTGTGCTGACGTATGTCCGGGTAACCCGAAGAAGGGTGGCAAGGCTCTGACTATGAAGCCGCTTGAAACTCAGTTGGCTGAAGCTGCTAACTGGACTTACTGCGCTGAAAACGTGAAGTCTAAACAGCACTTGGTAGACATCAAGGCTAACGTTAAGAACTCTCAGTTCGCTCAGCCATTGTTCGAGTTCTCTGGAGCTTGCTCTGGTTGTGGTGAAACTCCATACGTTAAATTGATTTCTCAGTTGTTCGGTGACCGTGAAATGGTTGCTAACGCTACTGGATGTTCTTCTATCTACTCTGGTTCTGTTCCTTCAACTCCTTACACAACAAACGAAAAAGGTCAGGGTCCTGCTTGGGCTAACTCATTGTTCGAAGACTTCTGCGAATTCGGTTTGGGTATGGAATTGGCTAACAAGAAACTGCGTAATCGTCTGGAAGAAGCTATGAAAGCTGCTATCGCTGCAGAAGGTACTCCAGCAGAATACAAAGAAGCATTCCAGGAATGGATCGACGGCCGCAACGATGCTGATAAGAGCAAAGCTGCTGCTGAAAAGATCATCCCGATGGTAGAAGCTGCAAAAGATAAATGCTCTTACTGCGCTACTATCGCTGAATTCAAGGACTATCTGATCAAACGTTCACAATGGATTATCGGTGGTGACGGTGCTTCATACGATATCGGTTACGGAGGTTTGGATCACGTTATCGCTTCTGGCGAAGATGTAAACATCCTGGTATTGGATACTGAAGTTTACTCTAACACTGGTGGTCAGTCATCTAAGGCTACTCCTCTGGGTGCTATCGCTAAGTTCGCTGCTTCAGGTAAGAGAGTACGTAAGAAAGACTTGGGTATGATTGCTACTACTTACGGTTATGTTTACGTAGCTCAGATTGCTATGGGTGCTGACCAGGCTCAGACTTTGAAAGCTATCCGCGAAGCAGAAGCTTATCCAGGTCCATCATTGGTTATCGCATATGCTCCATGTATCAACCACGGTTTGAAAGCTGGTATGGGTAAATCTCAGGCTGAGGAAGCTAAGGCTGTAGAATGTGGTTACTGGCACTTGTGGCGCTTTAACCCAGCATTGGAAGAAGAAGGTAAGAATCCGTTCTCACTTGACTCTAAAGAACCAAACTGGGAAGGCTTCCAAGACTACTTGAAGGGTGAAGTTCGTTTCGCTTCTGTAATGAAACAGTATCCTACTGAAGCTGCAGACTTGTTTGCTGCTTGTGAAGACATGGCTAAGAAACGTTATGCTTCTTACAAGCGTATGGCTGCAATGGACTGGAGTGAAGAATAATTCTCCTGTTTTATTAAACAAGTATTCTGATAAATAATAAAAGAGATTCAAGAACTATTTCTTGAATCTCTTTTTTATTTATCCATTCTCCTCATTTCCTCACCAATATTACAGCTACTGATTACTATAAAAACATAATAATAAGATATCATTGCTGTGCGATATTTTTCTAATCATCAATAACTTATTGACACAATAAAATTAAGCAGTAACTTTAACAAGGGAACTTATCTATAAAAACAATACTTTTTAATAATATCTGTTTATTTCTAATAACACCGAAAATATCGTAAAAATACCTCTGTATGTTTTCAGAAAACTTTCTATTTTTGCGCAAATTTATAATAACATTATCATGAAATATTTAATTGTATCCGACATACATGGCTCACTGCCAGCCTTAGAAAAAGTCTTAGAGTATTATAAAGAGCAAGCTTGCCACATGATGTTCATACTAGGTGATATCTTGAATTATGGCCCCCGAAACAGCATCCCTGAAGGAATCAATCCCAAAGGAATAGCAGAACGTCTCAACAGCATGGCAGATGAAATTATTGCCATACGAGGCAACTGTGATTCTGAGGTAGATCAGATGCTGCTCGATTTTCCTATTCTAGCGGATTACGCTTTGGTAGCAGATAACGGAAAACGACTTTTCCTGACACATGGACATGTATATAATGAGGAGAAACTTCCAAAGGGAAAACATGATTACTTCTTCTACGGACACACTCACTTGTGGAAACTTGAAAAGAAAGAAAATATGGTGATATGTAACACAGGTTCTGTCACTTTCCCCAAAGGTGGAAATGTACCTACGTTTACAATATTCGAAGATGGAAAGGTTTCTATTTATGACCTAAACGGTACGAAACTGAAAGAAGTAAGTATATAAAAAAAGAGAAGGCTGTTTCTCATTATCATAGTTCTAAGACAGACAAGAACAAGAACCATGAAATGAGCAGACAGCCCCTCTATAAAAATCAACCAACTAAAATCTTAGGATATAACTTATCATCTATATCAAATAGCATCATCGGTGGGTTTATTCTTTCCCAATGGAATCGACAAACCTATAAATCCATTAACAGCCTTGGAGTTGCTGCCAAAATACATATAATCAGTACCAATAAACAATCCTCCCAATTTTAAGGCAAGTCCGAATGATTTTCCACCTGCCTGAATAGGAGAATAACTTAGAGCTGCATTAAACCAGTTTTTCGGACGTATAGTTGCCAAGAACGTAAGTTCATTTAATGCTTTAGGCTGAACAAAGTGTACACCATACATAGCTCCAACACTCAACTTATTGTCCCAAAATGTATATTCACCAGCCAACAGAAGTGTAGATGATAGTTTTGTTTTATATGAAGAAGCAGCCTCTTTATCTTCAGCCAAATTAAAACGTTCAAGATTAAGGAAATCTCCATCCAAATATTCCTGATAATTGCTCTGGTCGATTTTGACATCGGCATTTTCGTTTACAGAAGCTACAGTCGTATTGCTGCTGTTCCACTTTATGAAGCCTAAATCGAGTACAGCAGCTGATAGGTTCAGGTTGTCGAGTAACTTATAGCTTGCTCCCAAATCAACTCCGAATCCAGTACCGGCAATACCAAAACCTCCTCCATCGAAGTCGAATCCGTCAATCTGACGGATAGCATTTCCATTACTGTCATACGAATCGGCGAAACTAAGTCCACCTCCTTTTATTGAAGTCATAATATGCGCACGCGCCGTTGTAGAACCACCGTATGTACCATTCCAACTATTAGGATCATCCGGATTCTGAGGTATATTCATATCTACAGCAAATTCATCAACTTGCATTTCTGCATGAGCAACACCTAACAGAACCTTTACACGTCCTCCAACAGTCAATTTATCATTTACAGGACGAGAATACCCTAATCCAACCTCAGCATACGCATTCACTTTAAAGTTCATGTCTGTAATATTACCCTGAAGGGTTCCGCGACTTAAATCGAACTGATCTGCATCACGCAAATAATCAAACATGTTTTTAGGAATAGAAGCTCCAATATCGGTACGCAAACCTACATTTACACTCCAAAAACCTTTTCCTTTGTACCATCCAAAAGACAAGATATCTGTATTCAGATTAACATTCAAACGGTTGTCCGCTTTAAGTCGGCCATACAAGTCATCATTAGTAAACAAATCTGAACCAGAGTCGAGAACACCCACAATATCACTCATACCCAACACATCAGAATACGCTCCTATATTGAACGATCCCAAAACCGGAATATTAAAATATCCTCCCGATGGTTGTAAACCCGGATTCAACTGCAAGCGTGAGCTTGCTCCTTCCATAAAATAAGAGGTACGAAGATACTGGGCATGTACTGCTCCCCCTAAAAACAATCCCCCAATTAAAAATAAACCTTTTTTTAATGTACTAGTCCACATAATTACTCTCTATTATCTTAACGGATGCAAAAATAAGAACTTTTCTGTTAACAAAAAGTTACAAAAAGCAGATTATTGGACTATGTGGAACTAATCATGTACTAAACATACAAAAAACGCGACTATGTGAAAAAATATTCTGTCGATATCATTACCCGATATGTTCGGCTAATCATCAATAAAAGCTCCAAATATCAAGCTACAGCCAAGCATAAAACCTCAGTAAAACACCTGATTTTTTCGTACAAAGATTCCGGACAATTGTACGAATTTTAAAAAAATATCAGCATGTTTTTCCTAAAATATGCTGATATTTTAGACAGAATATCCTGCACTTGTTTCAAACAGATATTTTTGTCTCAAAGTTGATAAAAACGCTCTATCATTTTCTTTTTATACTTTTTAGAAACAACAAGTTCTTCCAAAGAGTTAAAAGGTGGATACATGATACAGCGATTATCTTGAACCATAATAAGATAATGTAAATTGATAATATACGACTGATGTATTTGAGTGAAAGCAGTATCGTATGCACAAAGCTGTTCGGCAGTAGTATTTCTTTTTAAAGGGAGAAAAGTTCCATTGGTCAATGCTACTTCCCAAATCTTCCGCGCAGACTGATAACGAAAATAACCGATTTCAGAAGTATGCAAAAAACGTAAGTCACCAGTAGGAGTTGTTACCACAAACGGTTTTCCGGCATCTGCAGCAACAGGAGGCATATAGTTATGCACTATATATTCAGGTTTACACAGGCGTGACAGAACAGTCTGAAGCTCAGCTGGTTCTACTGGCTTTAGAAGAAAATCGAAAGCCTTTGCCCGAAGTGCATCAATCACATATCTGTCGTGTGCAGTGTAAAACACGATTTTCATATTCCAGGAAACATAGCCCTCCAGTCTTGCCACTACATCCATACCCAGCATATCGGGTAGTTCTACATCCAAAAACACTAAATCAGGACGAACTCTCTCTATTATTTTCAATCCTAATGTACCAGTCTTTGCTTTACCCTCTACCGAAATATAAGAATAACGTTGTAACTCAAAGCACAAATTATCTATTGCACTCTCTTCATCATCAATGATAACTGTTCTATACACCTTTTCCATAAATTAGTATCCTTTGCTCTTCCTAACAGATATGAATAGTCAAGCGGAATAGTAAACTTAACTTCACATCCTAACTCTCCTCTTTCTTTTATCTCAACATTGTTTATTTGCATAATCAACGGATAACGGTTGTACGAATTCAGTAACTGAATAGTCTGTGACAGCACTTTCATCCCCGTACCAGTTCCGTAACTGTTGCTTTTCACTTTAAAGCCTCCCCCATTATCACGTACCAAAGCCTTAATACAATCTTTATCTTTTTTTACTTCAATCCACAACATCCGGATTCCGTCCTTACAACTTAAAGCATGTTTTACTGCATTTTCAACAGGGATCTGTAATAACATTACAGGTATCTTCACCCTGTGTATGTCTAATGCTGGATCTATATCAATATGAAATTCAAATCCCGGTTGTAAAACTTGCTCCTCAAGGCCAATATAAGTCTTCACAAAATCCAATTCTTCTGCTAAAGTTACAGCCAGACTTTCCGTCAATTCCAGATTATATCTTATTAACTTAACCAGCTCATATAAACGGTGATTACTTTCTCTATCTTTTAAAGAGCTTATTTCTCTGTTCAGTACATTAAAAATAAAATGCGGCGAAATACGGTTACGAATATTTTTCAGTCGCAAAGACGTCATGGCATTTCTCATCATCCACTCTTCTTTGTCCCGCTTGCGACTTCGATAGGCTATCCATGCTCCAGCAATAAGCATAAATACCAATAACACAATTCCCCCTCCGTACAGCCACTGATTTAAATGAAGCACCTTATTTTCTGCCTGTTGAATAAGCATTTCTTTTTTCATCAAAATACTGTCACGACGATACTTCATAGCAATTTCCTGTGTACGCATTTTTATACGCTCACTTCGTATAGAATCATCTATCCGGCTATTTTCCACCAAATAATAGTAAGCACGACGATAATCTTTACTTTCCTCAAAATAATGTTGCAAATAGCGGTTACGGATATGTACCATGTTAGGCTCTACAAAATCCGGAACCACAGCCTCATCCAGACGTTTCTTTGCAAGCGACAGATTTCCTTCTTTCAGAGCCAGCTCAATAAGTTGCGTATCAATATAATAAAGAGCACTATTATTATCTTCTTTTTGAAAGAAATCACGACATCTTGACAAATAATAAGAGGCGGAATCGGTCTGATTCATCAGCAAAAATACTTCGCCCAAGTTTATCATTGTCAAGTTACGCTCATACTCCATTTCAGGATGCGCCAAGGCATGTGCCAACGAACGACGAAAATATTTTAACGCTGTTTTATAATCCTGACGATAATAATAAGAATTACCTCTGTTATTCAGATAGATACCTTTTTCATAAGGTTTCATTTCATCATAGTACTCTCCAGCACGATCGAAATAAAAATCACACCGTTCAAAATCGTGCAATTGCATATAAACTTGTCCCAGTCCATAATATACAGGGAAGCACTGACTTTTAGGCAAGCCCAATGAATCAGCCAATCTCAGCGAACGATGATACCACAAAGCTCCTTTATCACATGCTCCCTCACGAAGAAAAGCATCGGCCAGATTCAACATAACATTGAATCGCTTTAACTTATTACCCGTATGCATATAAAGTTCATATGCCTGAAGAAATTTAACTCGTGCAGAGTCAAACTTTGCCTGACGCGCCAGTATATTTCCCTCCATGTTACAGACAGAAGCATATAAATCGCTTTTATCTTCTTCAGAAGGAGAAATACAAAACGAGCCAGCCTGCCGAAGCATACGAGATGCATCACCGATACGTGACATCAACATATAAGCTTTCGACTTAAACACAATGCCACGGTAATAAGACATGCTGTCTTTCAGATAAGGCAGCAGACTATCCATTTTGTCCATAGCTGTCCCCGGATCATTTTCCAGCAACAATTCCATCTGCTTTATCTTCCATTCATCGGTGACAACATGAGCATCTTTTCTTTCGCCGGAAATACAACCTGTACACAATATTAGACAAACATATAATAATATAAGGTGTAATCTACACATCTTATTTCCTTTCATCCCGATTAACAAGACAAATGTATGTAAAAACAATCAACATACAAAAATAAGTTTAAAAATTATACACAACCATCCTATAAAATCATTACTTTTGAATAGTGGATTTTAACTACACTATTTCAATCAATGAACAACAAGAATAAACTAACAATAAAAAATAGAATATATGAAAAACCTGTCGAACGATAAAATCAGTATTCAAATTGCCGATCACGGTGCAGAACTGGTAAGTATTTATGCAAACGGAACCGAGTATTTATGGCAAGCCGATCCTCAATTTTGGGGACGTCATTCTCCTGTATTGTTCCCGATAGTAGGACGAGTATGGAATAATACCTACCGTCATAAAGGACAAACATATTCGTTAGGACAACACGGATTTGCCCGCGACATGGACTTCCAGCTTACATACGAGGAAGAAAATGCAGCAATCTATACCTTAGAAAGCAACGAAGAGACAATGAAAGTATATCCATTTCCTTTCGTGCTCGAAATAGGATACCGCCTGAAAGGCAACCGTATTGAAGTAATGTGGAGTGTACAAAATACTGGCGACAAAGATCTTCATTTTCAGATAGGTGCTCATCCGGCATTTTACTACCGTGACCTGAATCCTGAAACAAATGAAAGAGGATTCCTCGATTTTGGGAAAAAAATCAAAACATTAGAGTATATTTCTCCTGCAGAAAAAGGATGTGTACTACCTCAGCGTCATACCTTGACCTTGCATGAAGGCCTGATGGAATTAAGACGAGATACATTTGCATGCGATACGTACATGTTCGACAATAGCCAGCTGAAAAAAATAACTCTTCTGGATAAAAAGCAACAACCATACATCAGTCTGGAATTCAACAGTCCGCTGGTTGCAGTATGGTCACCAAGCGCAACTTATCCCAATGTTCCTTTTGTATGTATCGAACCCTGGTACGGACGTTGTGACACAGTAGGTTATGAAGGAGAATTCAAAGACAGAGAATGGATGCAGCATCTTGCTCCCGGAAAAAGCTTTGAAGCAAGTTACTCTATTATTCTGGAAGATATCGAATAACACCTATCTATCCGGAATCTATGATAATTTTCCAGTACGATAAAACATTTGAGGGACTTCTTACAGCTGTATTTGAGGCATACAGACTTAAGAAATTCCCCGATTCTATCATAAAAGAGGGAGAGTGTCTCCCTCTTTTTTATGATGAAACATATACTGTTATAACTGATGATGAAAAAGCGGAACGAGTCTGGAAATCATTGGGAAAAAAGTTATCAAAAGGAGCACTCTCCATGCTAACTTACAGCTGGCTGTCGGAAGCTTCCGACATAGCTATCGTGCTATTCCGTTATATACGGAAAATAACTGACGCTTCACGTTCAATAGAAACTAATTTTGCAGATCCTGATATTCTTGCCGTTTCCAAATTAGGGAAAAAAGTAGCCGACGAACGTTACCGCATTTTACAGTTCATGCGTTTCCAGAAAACTACCGAAGGCATATATTACGGAGCCATGGAACCGCTATATGATGTGTTTCCTCTTACTATCCGGCATTTTCGTAATCGTTTTGCCGATCAGAAATGGCTTATTTATGATGTAAAAAGACATTACGGTTACTATTATGATGGAAAAGAAGTAAATGAAATCACATTTGCAGATCCTAAACAGACGCATCTGCTGACAGGAAAACTGGACGAAAGTCTGCTGGATAAAAACGAAAAGCTTTTCCAAACACTATGGAAAAGCTATTTTAAATCTATCTGCATCAAAGAAAGATTGAATCCTGTCAAGCATAAAAAAGATATGCCGGTACGATACTGGAAATATCTGACAGAAAAGAATTAGCCTCAACAGACAGCAAACAAGTCGTCCGGATAGCCAATATCAACAAGAAATAAGGCATGTCCCGGAACCGATGTACCTGCACTGCAGCGATTCTTTTCTTCTATTACCTTACGGAATCCCTCTACAGTAAGTTTACCTCGTCCCACTTCCACCAGTGTACCAACTACGGCACGAACCATATTACGCAAGAAACGGTCGGCTTGAATAGTAAATACCCATTCATCTTCCCCTATCTGTTCCCAACGTGCATGCATGATACGGCAATTGTTTGTCTTTACATCTGTATGCAATTTACTGAAGCTGGTAAAATCTGTATACTCAAACAAAACCTTTGCTGCCTCATTCATCTTATCAAAATCCAATGACTGAAAAACTCTCCAGGCATAATTCCGGTTGAAGGGATCTTTACGGGTTGTGATATAATATTTATAAGTGCGATAAGTTGCATCAAAACGGGCATGAGCATCTTGTCTTACTCTGCGAACCTGATATACAGATATATCTGGAGGCAGTAAACGATTCAGTTTGTCTGTCACACTATCACAATCCAGCATCCGCTCGATATCAAAATGAGCTACCATCAGGCGGGCATGTACTCCAGCATCAGTTCTTCCGGCACCAGTCACTTCTATTGCATCATCACGCAAAAAAGTGATAAGTGCACGAGTCAATGTTTCCTGCACACTATTGCCATTTGGCTGAATCTGCCAGCCATGATAATTGGCACCATCGTAAGCTAAATAAATAAAATATCTGAACATTTCTGATTATCTTGTCGTTATGTGAAAACATCCCTGCTTCAATTCATACTTTACGTAGCAGCGTTCTGCTTTGCGCAAATCACGCAAGACTTCCGACAGGACCAGTTTCAGTGTATCGGCGCTCACATCTTGCATCGGACGTCCGTCTGGATCCTCCACCTTAGTAAAACGTTTCCAGCTTACATCGAAAGTAGTGCCATAAAAATGACAGGAGTTCAACGACGCATTTCCATTGGTACGACGCAGTTTTTTCACATCATCCTTAGTACGTAAAACAGAAGTTACAATTATTTTATTAGGGTTCAGTCCTTTACTTTCCAGAGAATCCAGAAAATTTATACCAAGGGTATCCAGTAAAGCAGCTGCACGAGGAACAAGAAACGGTATGGAGTGAGTCAGAGAATCTACATCATAACGTTCGCACGATACGATCTCTTTTAAATCACCATCCAAGTCGACTGCTGCTTCACGCGAGGATATAGGACGTATCCCTATACGGCGTGCAGAAGCCAGCTGTACATCATTTAAATCACCAAAACTTCTTTTGTAACTCACCACCCCACGAATATTGCGTGGATTATTCAGTTTGATAGACTTGTCTTCATGGCCACAGCTACCCAATATACCAGCTGCAACCAAAGCTATCATACATGTTATTCCTGTTAGTCTTTTCATGTTTCCAGTCAATCTTTTTCCCAAAATTCATAGAAAATACAAGGGCACAAAGATAAAAAAGAAAGCTGTCTTTTAAAAATTCATGAAGAGAAACTTCCTTAGTTCACCTCACATCGCGGTAATCGTACAACAAATAGACAGTAAACAGCTGGCAGAAAGCAGAAATTAATTTACCGTATATCGTGTACAGATAAAAAGGAATGATTAAATTTGCAGAAAAATAAACAAACGAGCATATCAAAATAATCTGAATGATCGAAAAACATATTGTATTAGAAGATATTGATCCGGTTATTTTTTACGGTGTAAACAATGCCAATATGCAAATGATTAAGGCATTGTTCCCCAAGTTACGCATTGTGGCACGCGGAGATGTCATAAAAGTAATGGGGGATGAAGAAGAAATGTGTGCATTCGAAGAAGCAATACTCGCTTTGGAAAAACATTGCGCACGTTATAATTCGCTGAACGAAGAAGCGATATTGGACATCATAAAAGGAAACAAACCGCAAATCGAAAAGACTGGCGATGTAATTGTATATAGCGTCACCGGAAAACCCATTACCCCCCGAAGTACCAACCAGCTGAAACTGGTAAAAGAATTCGATAAGAATGACATGATCTTTGCTATCGGTCCAGCCGGATCGGGTAAAACGTATACTGCTATCGCATTGGCGGTACGTGCTCTTAAGAATAAAGAAATCAAAAAAATCATATTAAGCCGTCCGGCAGTAGAAGCAGGCGAAAAGTTAGGTTTCTTGCCTGGAGATATGAAAGACAAGATAGACCCTTATCTGCAACCATTGTACGATGCTCTTCAGGATATGATACCTGCTGCCAAACTGAAGGAATACATGGAGCTGAACATCATACAGATTGCTCCTCTTGCTTTCATGCGTGGACGAACATTAAATGATGCAATTGTCATCCTTGACGAAGCACAAAACACTACTACCCAACAAATCAAAATGTTTCTTACCCGAATGGGTATGAATACCAAAATGATCGTTACAGGGGATATGACACAGATAGACCTTCCCTCATCACAAACATCGGGACTGGTACAGGCTATCAAGATTCTTAAAGGTGTAAAAGGTATCAGCTTCATAGAACTGAACAAGAAAGACATTGTACGCCATAAGCTGGTAACCCGTATTGTAGAGGCTTACGAAAAATTTGAAGAGAAAACGAAAAGCCTGAAAAATACAGACAAACCTTCTCTCCAATAACTGGATTTGTAAGTAAGAAAATATATTCATTACTAAATATAGAAAGAAAATGAGTAAAGCTTTAACTAAAACAGACTATCACTTTCCGGGACAGAAAAGTGTATATCACGGCAAAGTGCGCGATGTTTACAACATCAATGATGAAAAGTTAGTAATGGTTGCTACCGACCGTATTTCTGCATTCGATGTAGTATTGCCTGAAGGTATTCCTTATAAAGGACAAATGCTGAATCAGATTGCAGCCAAATTCCTCGATGCAACGACAGATATTTGCCCCAACTGGAAATTAGCTACTCCTGACCCTATGGTAACCGTAGGTGTTATGTGTGAAGGATTCCCTGTAGAAATGATTGTACGCGGCTATTTGTGCGGAAGTGCATGGCGTGCTTACAAGAGTGGAGTTCGTGAAATTTGTGGCGTACGTCTACCGGAAGGTATGCGTGAAAATGAAAAATTCCCTCACCCGATCATTACCCCGACAACTAAAGCTGAAATGGGTATGCACGATGAAGATATTTCCAAGGAAGAAATTCTGGCTAAGGGACTTGCTACACCTGAAGAATATGAAACTCTGGAACGTTATACACTGGCTCTGTTCGAACGTGGTACACAGATGGCAGCAGAACGTGGCTTGATCCTTGTAGATACTAAATATGAATTCGGAAAGCACAATGGAGAAATCTATCTGATGGACGAAATTCATACTCCTGACTCAAGCCGCTACTTCTATTCAGAAGGATACCAGGAACGTTTTGAAAACGGTGAACCTCAGAAGCAGTTATCAAAAGAATTTGTTCGCGAATGGTTGATGGCAAACGGATTCCAGGGTAAAGAAGGACAGAAAGTTCCTGAAATGACTCCGGCAATCGTATCTTCTATCAGCGACCGCTATATTGAATTGTATGAGCACATCACAGGTGAAACATTCGTTAAAGCTGATACAGATCAATTGGCAGAACGCATCGAAAAGAACGTTACTGAATACTTAGGATAATATTTTAAAACGGAGAATGAAGAACAATCAATGAAGATTCTTTCTATACAACGGAATCTTTATTAGAAACAAGTTCTTCATTCTTCTTTTTCCATTCTTCAATCCTTTATTTTATTAAACTTATGCCTCATTATCCACAAGAAGAAATCAAACCTTACAACGAAAGCGAAAGTAAAGCCGTACAAGTAGAAAAAATGTTCGACAACATTGCTCCTGCTTACGACAACCTGAACCATGTACTCTCATGGGGAATAGATAAAAGCTGGAGGCGCAAGGCTATCAACTGTCTGAAACCCTATCATCCCCAACGTATCATGGATGTAGCTACCGGCACAGGAGATTTCGCCATACAAGCCTTTACAATGCTTCATCCGCAGGAATTGATAGGTACAGACATTTCGGAAGGCATGATGAACATAGGACGGGAAAAAGTTAAGCAAGCCGGATTCTCCGAACACATATCCTTTGCCAAGGAAGATTGTACTAATCTTTCTTTTACCGACAATTGCTTTGATGCCATAACAGTAGCTTTTGGAGTACGTAACTTCGAGAATCTGGATAAAGGATTACAGGAAATGCATCGTGTACTAGTACCAGGAGGACATCTCGTTATTTTAGAATTATCAGAACCTGAATGGTTTCCGATGAAACAACTATATGCCCTCTATTCTAAAATTGTAATACCCACATTGGGAAAACTTTTCTCTAAAGACCGCAGTGCCTATACATATTTACCCCAGTCCATCAAAGCCTTTCCACAAGGAGAAATCATGCAAGGTATCATCCGCAAGGCTGGTTTTAGTCAAGTACACTTCCAAAGACTGACCTTAGGCATCTGCACACTTTATTTTGCGACTAAATAATTAAGAACTTAAATATCTTTTTTATGAAAAAATTCGGTTTGATAGGCTATCCGCTCGGACATTCTTTCTCCAGGAATTTCTTCAATGAAAAATTTCAGTCGGAGAATATCGATGCGGAGTACGTAAACTTCGAAATCCCCACTATAGAAGATTTTCCACAAGTTATTGTATCCAACCCCACACTAGAAGGGTTAAACGTTACAATTCCTTATAAAGAGAAGGTCATTCCCTACTTAAACGAATTAGCCCCAGACGCAGCAGCTATAGGAGCTGTAAACGTTATCAAATTCGAACGCAATAAAGGAAAACTTAAACTGATAGGATACAATTCGGATGTTATCGGTTTTACCCGGTCTATCGAACCACTTTTAGAATCTTTTCATACTAAGGCTCTTATCTTAGGAACAGGAGGAGCATCAAAAGCCATCAATTATGGTCTCAAGACACTTGGCATAGAAACACTTTTTGTTTCACGAAGTGCACACAATGAGCATACCATTACGTATTCGGAACTTACACCGGAAATAATGGACGAATACAAAATAATTGTAAACTGTACACCCGTAGGAATGTATCCGCAAGCAGACAAATGTCCGGAAATACCTTACGAATATCTTACTCCACGTCACTTGCTTTACGATTTGCTGTATAATCCTAATACAACACTATTTATGAGAAAAGGAAGTGAACATGGAGCTGTAGTAAAGAACGGACTCGAAATGTTACTCTTGCAAGCTTTCGGTGCATGGGATATCTGGAACAAATAAGGCATATAACTTGTTATTAAAGTAAATCAATCAGTAAGTTATATATGAAAAAACGAATTGCCATTGGCACAGGAATCTTTTTATTGGTTCTAGTGGGTTTACTTGCCGGAGGAAGCATATACATGATAAACTTTTCACTCCGTCCTGAAAACAGAGGAAAAGATATGGAAGGCTCTTTCACTTTTATGCGAGAAAAATATCCGCAAATTATCCCATGGGTAGACAGCCTTCAGAATCATCATGCACTACGCGATACTTTTATCATCTCTCCCGATGGTATACGGATGCATGCCTTCTATGCCAGAGCCATGAAGCCCACCTCGCATACGGCAATTATCGTACATGGATATACAGACAATGCTATCCGCATGTTTCACATCGGTTATCTGTATAACCATTCATTAAACTATAACATTTTACTCCCTGATTTACGCTATACAGGGTTATCTGAAGGTGATGCTATTCAAATGGGATGGTTAGACCGAAAAGATGTCATGCAGTGGATTGACATTGCTCCTGCATTGTTTGGTGATTCCTTACAAGCAGTAGTACACGGTATATCAATGGGAGCTGCCACTACCATGATGCTCTCAGGAGAAAAGCTTCCAGCATATATACGTTGCTTCGTTGAGGATTGTGGATATACCAGTGTATGGGATCAGTTCCAAAAAGAATTAAAAGAACAATTCGGATTTCCCGCATTCCCTTTACTATATACTGCCAGCTGGCTGTGTGAATGGCAAAATGGATGGAACTTCAAAGAAGCATCTGCTGTAAAACAAGTTGCCAAATGCCAAAAACCAATGTTCTTTATCCACGGTGATAAAGATAATTTCGTACCCACTTATATGGTACATAAAGTTTACGAGGCAAAGCCTCAGCCCAAGGAACTTTGGATTGTTCCGGGAGCTGACCATGCTACCTCTTATTTCTATTATCCTGAAGAATATACCTCACGTGTAGAACATTTCATCAAAAAGTATATTCCTTAGCAGGTTTTATTCCTCCTCGAGCAAAAACAAAGAAATGCCCTTGGAGGAATTTTTATATCTATCAAAATAATCAGTTATTTTCTTTCATTCTGCCGACTAATGTTCCCCAACTATTTCGAAGGCTCTCATTGTCAACTTTATGGTTGTATGCTTGTAACGCACCTTTGGGAACGACAACCTGTTCAACTTGTTCCGGTAAAGAATAAATTTCTAAAGAAGGAGGTTCCGGTGCATTCACGGTAAACACCTTCACAGAACTGTTACCTAAAGCATTAAAAGCTAAATGCTTCAGATTTCGACCAAGAGTAAGAGCTTCAAGGTGAACATTGGCAGAGAAAAGAGTTTGCCCTACAGATTCAACACTCTCCGGAAGTTCTATAACAGATAAATCCGGACAATATTGGAAAATACCATGATGCATAATACCTGTCACTTCCTGCTTTAAGATACCGGTACTCTTTACCTGACGCAGATTACGACACAAATAGAAAGCTCTTTCTTCTATCAGTTCAATACTATTCGGTAAAGTCACCTCACGTAATCCTGATTCACGAAAAGCTTCAATCCCAATTTTCTTCAGAGATTCAGGAAGAGCTATCGAATGTAAGTTGTCCGTATGCAATAACGACTGACTGCTTATTTCCTCCAATGAAGCAGGTAAAACAATCGTTTCTGCAGCAACATTCGAAAGTGCCCGCATCGGTATAGTTTTTATTTGGGTATGTCCTAAATCGAGCTGAATCAGATTCCGGCAACCATAAAAACAATATTCACCTATCTTTTTCAGACTTTCAGGAAAGACTATTTCCTTCACCGGATTGTTTGAAAAGGCATCAGCCTGAATTTCCTCCAATCCTTCATTTAAAATGATTTTATTGAAAGAACAAGAAGCAAAAGCAGAAGAAGCAATTACCTTTACATCGGTTGGAAGACGATACTCCTCCCCTTCTTTCATTAAAACTTCTGTCAGTACTCCGTCTTTGATTACATAGTCAACCACTTTAATTGTGAAGCTGGCTTGCTTACCATCTATAACAATTGTTACAGGAAGTTCTTCTGATACATTTTCTGTCGAAAACCCTAAAATATTATCAGCCGAAACAGACAGCCTTTCCCGCTTACCATTATCGTATATACCTTCCACAACCAGTCCTTCCAGGTTTAAACCAGTATCAGCATGAAGTAAATAAGTCGTTTGCATAGGAAGAGACACAATCTCTATACGTGTAAGAGTACCTTCCGGAGTTGAAGAAGAATCATCTTTTCCATGCTCGTCCGAGCTTCCATCCGACGGAGATATTGTCTGCTTCCGCTCTTCAACTATCGGGTCTTTCTTACAAGCAACGACAAATAATACCGAACTTACAAGAAGTAAGGAATAACAAAGAAATCGCTTCATAAAATCTTCACTAAATAAAAAAAATGATAAAACAATAATATATAATAACCATTTCGGCGAACTTTTGTTCAACAGCTTTTCCTTTTTTATTCAAAAATACCTCCATCCTAGTAATCATGCTTTCCATCATAAAGCAAACTAACAGTTTTTTCAATAAGCCTTTCGGTTTTCCGCATAATTTTATGTATGTTTGTAACAGAAACCAAATACAACATTTACATTTATGAAAAAGACATGGATTATCATTATTGCCGTAATAGCTGTTATTGCTGTTTACGGAATTTCTTCGTATAACTCAATGGTATCACAGGAAGAAGCTGTAGGAACAGCATGGAGTAATGTAGAAAACCAATACCAGCGCCGTGCTGACTTGATACCTAATCTGGTCAATACCGTCAAAGGATATGCAGCACACGAAAAGGAAACGTTCGACGCTGTAGTGTCTGCTCGTGCCAAAGCAACCCAGACAACGGTAAGCATCGACGATCTGACTCCAGAAAAGATGGAAGCATATCAGCGTGCACAAGGTGAAGTAGGCAGTGCTCTGAGCCGTCTGCTTGCCGTGACAGAAAATTATCCGGACTTGAAAGCCAACGAAAACTTCCAGACACTTCAGGCACAGTTAGAAGGTACTGAGAACCGCATCAGTGTGGAACGCCGTAACTTCAACAATGTAGCGCGCGAATACAATACAGCAATCCGTCGCTTTCCGAAAAATATCTTTGCCGGTATGTTCGGATTCGAAAAGCGTCCTTATTTCGAAGCTCAGGAAGGAACCGAACAAGCTCCAGAAGTTAAATTCTAACAAGAATGAGAAAAGTCATATCGCTTGCACTGCTGCTTTGCAGCATCTTCACCACACTGTGGGCACAGTCGCATGCCTATAAGGTAGAAGAAATACCGATGGTTCACCTGCAGAACCGCACCCGCTACGTCAGTAATCCCGATGGAATATTGAGTGCCGGTGCAGTAGCTGCGATGGACACTACACTTTTTGCTTTGGAGCAACGGACTGGTGTTCAAACACTAGTCGTAGCCGTAAAGCAAATAGACGGAGGTGACTGCTTCGAATTTGCTTATCAGCTGGGAGAAAAGAACGGTGTGGGAGAAAAAGGAAAAGACAACGGACTGGTTGTCCTGCTGGTTACAGAAGAACGTTGCATTCAGTTTGCCACAGGATATGGTCTGGAAGGTGTTCTTCCTGATGCTGTCTGCAAACAGATACAAGTAAGGTACATGAACAAATACCTGGGAGAAGGCAACTGGGATGCCGGTATGCTGGCAGGTATTCAAGCTATCAGCCGCCAACTGGACGGAACAGGTGAACCTCCCGTTCCCCGGAAGGAAGAAGAAACAGATTATTTACTTCTCATCATCCTGATATGCTGTTTCATCATTGTGCCTACACTTTTATGGTTCAGCGTACGACAACGCAAGAGATGTCCACAGTGCCATAAACATACGCTTCGTCAGCTTTCCATACGAACGATATCACGTATGAACGGCATCCGCACTGAAGAAATCGTACTACACTGCACAAACTGTGGACACATTGTCCGCCGACAAAGACAAGTACGTGACGAAGACGATTTCCATCACCGTGGAGGCAACGGAGGTCCTTTCCTTGGCGGACCGTTCTTCGGAGGAGGTTTCGGAGGTAGCGGCGGTGGAGGCTTCAGTGGTGGCTCTTTTGGCGGAGGAAGCTTCGGAGGAGGAGGAGCCGGAAGCAAATTCTAACTAAAAACGAACATTAAAGAATCTATGTACAATAACACTTTTGGAAACATATTCCGTCTGACTAGTTTCGGCGAATCACACGGAAAAGCTATTGGCGGAGTGATAGACGGATTTCCGGCAGGCATTACCATAGACATGGAATTTATACAAAAAGAACTGAACCGCCGCCGTCCGGGACAGTCTGCCATTACAACTGCACGTAAGGAAGCTGATGAAGTAGAGTTTCTTTCAGGCATATACGAAGGAGTATCAACAGGATGCCCTATCGGATTTGCCGTATGGAATACCAATCAGCACTCAAACGATTATGACAACATGAAAGATGTCTATCGTCCTTCGCACGCAGATTATACTTATACCCAGAAATATGGCATACGCGATCATCGGGGCGGAGGACGCTCGTCTGCCCGCGAAACAATAGCCCGTGTAGTAGCCGGAGCATTGGCCAAGCTTGCCTTACGTCAGTTAGGTATCAGCATTACGGCATTTACTTCACAGGTCGGTCCGTTTAAACTGGATAAAGACTATACAGCTTACGATTTAACCAGCATAGAAAACAACCCGGTACGCTGTCCTGATCAGGATCTTGCACGCCAGATGGCCGATTACATTTTCCGTATAAAAGGAGAAGGCGATACCATCGGCGGTGTAATAAGCTGCGTCATCAAAGGATGTCCCGTCGGACTCGGGCAACCTGTATTCGGTAAGCTGCATGCCGCACTGGGAAATGCGATGCTCAGCATCAATGCCGTAAAAGGATTCGAGTATGGACAAGGATTCAGCAACATGGAACTGAAGGGAAGTCAGCAGAATGATATCTTTTATAACAATAATGGAGAAATAGGTTTCCGCAGCAACCGCTCGGGAGGTATTCAGGGAGGTATCAGCAACGGACAGGATATCTATTTCCGGGTAGCATTCAAACCTGTGGCAACCGTTCTCATGGAACAGCCTACGGTAGACATTCACGGAAATGAAACCATTCTGAAGGCTCGCGGACGACACGATCCTTGTGTACTGCCCCGTGCTGTACCCATCGTAGAAGCGATGGCTGCCATGACATTACTCGATTATTATTTACTCGATAAAGCCTCAACATTATAAATCATAACCATGGAAATCAAACAATACATCAAAGAAAACGAATCCCGCTTTTTAGAGGAACTCTTCAGCCTGATTCGCATACCCAGTATCAGTGCCCTGCCTCAACATAAAGATGATATGCTTGCCTGTGCCGAACGCTGGCGTCAGTTGCTTCTGGAAGCAGGAGCAGACGAAGCAATGATTATGCCTTCACAGGGCAATCCGCTTGTCTACGCAGAAAAGCGCGTCAGTCCTGATGCACCGACCGTACTTATTTATGCTCACTACGATGTCATGCCTGCCGAACCGCTTGAACTATGGAAGAGCCAACCTTTCGAACCGGAAGTGCGCGACGGACACATTTGGGCACGTGGAGCCGATGACGATAAGGGACAAGCTATGATTCAGGCAAAGGCATTCGAATACGTAGTAAAAGAAGGGCTGCTGAAGCACAACGTGAAATTTATTTTTGAAGGAGAAGAAGAAATCGGCTCACCCAGCCTCAATGCTTTCCTGAAAGAGCATAAGGAATTGCTGAAAGCCGACGTTATCCTCGTTTCAGATACAAGTATGCTTGGAGCCGACCTGCCATCGCTGACAACCGGACTACGCGGACTGGCTTACTGGGAAATAGAAGTTACCGGCCCGAACCGTGATTTGCATTCCGGACACTTTGGAGGAGCTGTTGCCAACCCGATAAACACGTTATGCAGCATGCTTGCACAGGTTATAGATGCAAACGGCCGTATCACCATTCCTCACTTCTACGATGATGTAGAGGAAGTACCAGCAGCCGAACGCGACATGATTGCCCATATTCCTTTCGATGAAAAGAAATACATGGAAGCCATCGGTGTAAAAGCGTTGAAAGGTGAAAAAGGTTATTCTACTCTGGAGCGCAACAGTTGCCGTCCGTCGTTCGATGTTTGCGGAATCTGGGGAGGATATACGGGAGAAGGTTCAAAAACCGTTCTTCCATCGAAGGCATACGCCAAAGTATCTTGTCGTCTGGTTCCTCATCAGAACCATGAAGTCATCTCAAAACTGTTTGTCGATTACATTAACAGCATCGCTCCTGAATATGTACAGGTAAAGGTTACTCCTATGCACGGAGGCGAAGGCTATGTATGTCCGATATCTCTTCCAGCTTATCAGGCTGCCGAAAAAGGATTTACCAAGGCATTCGGTAAAAAACCACTGGCTGTACGACGCGGAGGAAGTATTCCTATTATCAGCGATTTCGAACAGATTCTGGGAATCAAAACTGTCCTGATGGGATTCGGACTGGAAAGTGATGCCATTCACTCACCCAATGAGAACTTCTCGCTCGACATTTTCCGTAAAGGAATAGAAGCTGTGGTAGAATTCCACAAAGAGTTCAGCAAATAACAACAAATACATTAAGTAGCAAAGAGGCTTCCTGAAAAATGAAAGCATTTGCTTCATCCTTATAAAAAACTCTCCCTGTTTCAGTCCTCATTTATTATGCAAGACTAAAACAGGGAGAGTTTTTTATCTGTAACCCAAAGTTTTGCAGCTGTTAACGCAAGCGTAAGATATCTCCAACTTTCGGTGCTGGAGAATCAGGGTCCATATTGTTCATCTTATACAGACGCTCCAGTCGTACACCAAACTTCTGTGAAATGCTATACATCGAATCACCGCTACGAACAACATATGCAATATGATCTTTAGTAGCACGACGACGCTTTTCTTCCAAATATACGATCTCACCACCGCGGAATACATAGTCCTTAGGCAGTTCATTATATTTACGCAACTTACGGTGACTGATATCAAACTCTTTTCCCAATGACTTGAATGTATCTCCACGACGTGCCACGACATAAAGAAGTTCGTTTGCCAGATAAGGCTGATGAGGATTCGGGAACTCTTCCGCCCATTCCAGTCCCCCTTTATGGTCGTACTTATCCAAGTCATACAATTCTATGATATTAATCAGACGATTGGCATACTGCGGATCGGTAGCATAACCAGCTTTTTTCAATCCCCTTGCCCAGCCTTTATAATCGGTAATTTTCAAACGAAACAAAAACGCATAGCGCGCACCCGAACGTAAAAATTTTGAATGGTCGCGATAAGAATCCTTCGGATGCTTGTAAGCACGAAAACACTCATTACGCGCATCATCGTCATGACGTACGGAACGTCCGTCCCATGAACCACCACACTTGATACCAAAGTGATTGTTCGATTTCCGCGCCAGCTCACTTTTTCCAGCTCCCGACTCCAGCAATCCCTGTGCCAGCGTAATACTTGCCGGAATACGGTAATGCTTCATTTCATCTACAGCGATACCCCGGTATTTATGTATATAGTCTTCGTATACTTTGTTACGCTTTTGTGCCGACGTAGAAACCGTAATACACATCAGGCACATAAATATCAACCAATGAGATAGTTTCATTCTTCTTTCCGTTTAAATTAAAGCAGGGCAAAGATAAACTATTTACACGAATAATACCACAGATGATAGGAAATCTCCCTTTTTTTCCTTACATTCGTATAAACTTTAAACCCCACTGCCTATGAAAGAAATAAAGATTGAAATAAATATCCGCGCTTTACGTTACGAAGAACTGGACGAAAAAGACCGTAAGCTGATAGATGCTGCCAAAGAAGCTACGGCACGAAGCTATGCCCCTTACTCACACTTTTCGGTAGGAGCAGCAGCTTTACTGGCAAACGGTGTGGTAGTAACCGGAAGTAATCAGGAAAATGCTGCTTACCCGTCAGGAACATGTGCCGAACGTACCACGCTCTTTTATGCCAACTCACAATATCCGGATCAGGCAGTAGACACACTTGCCATTGCAGCCCGCAGCGAAACGGGTTATCTCGACTCCCCTATTCCCCCATGTGGAGCCTGCCGTCAGGTTCTTCTGGAAACTGAACAACGTTTCCACCAGCCTATGCGGATACTGCTTTACAGTAAAAACGACATTTATGTACTGGAAGGAACCAAAGACTTGCTTCCGCTTTCATTCGGAGGTGAATACCTGAAAGTCTGAAGAGTTTTCCATCGGCACTCATTAAGTCCGATGAAAACAAAATAAAAAACGGAGAAGTGAACCCGAAACAAGTTCCACTTCTCCGTTTCTTTGTTATTTCATTTTCTTTTTATTTATCACCATACATGCGTGCACGCATTTCTTTAATATGATCGGAAGTGATATATTCATCATATTCCATCATCTTATCGATGATACCATTCGGTGTCAATTCGATAATACGGTTTGCCACAGTTTCGATAAACTCATGGTCGTGTGAAGAGAAGAGCACGTTACCCTTATAAATTTTCAGGTTATTGTTGAATGCCTGAATAGATTCCAAATCCAAGTGGTTGGTCGGAGTATCCAGAATCAAACAGTTTGCATTGCGAAGCTGCATGCGGGCAATCATACAACGCATCTTTTCACCTCCCGAAAGCACGTTGACTTTCTTCATCACTTCTTCACCCGAGAACAGCATACGTCCCAAGAAGCCCTTCATTTCTACTTCATTGCCCTGACCATACTGGCTCAACCAGTCTACCAGATTCAGGTCGCTGTTAAAGTAATCTGTATTATCGAGCGGCAAATAAGCTGTTGTAATAGTCACACCCCAGTTATAGTGTCCGGCTTGTGCCTTACGATTGCCGTTGATAATTTCGAACAAAGCAGTCATGGCACGCGGATCGCGACTCAGGAATACAATCTTATCTCCTTTTTCTACAGTAAAGTTCACATCATTGAACAAGACTACGCCGTCTTCTGTTTCAGCACGCAAACCAGAAACTTCCAGAATCTGATTTCCCGGTTCACGATCCATCGTAAAGATGATACCCGGATATTTACGAGATGACGGTTTGATTTCGTCTACATTCAATTTCTCCAACATCTTCTTACGGCTGGTAGTCTGCTTCGACTTAGCCACATTGGCAGAGAAACGGCGGATAAATTCTTCCAGCTCCTTACGCTTTTCTTCAGCTTTGGCTTTCTGGTTCTGCTGCTGACGGAGTGCCAGCTGACTAGATTCGTACCAGAAGCTATAGTTACCGGCAAAGAGATTTACTTTGCCAAAGTCAATATCTACCGTATGCGTACAAACTGAATCGAGGAAGTGACGGTCGTGGCTCACAACCAGCACAGTATGTTCGAAGTTAGAAAGATATTCTTCCAACCAAGTTACCGTATCCATATCCAAGTCGTTGGTAGGCTCGTCCAGCAACAGGTTGTCAGGATTTCCAAACAATGCCTGAGCCAACATCACACGCACCTTTTCCTTACCACTCAGGTCGCCCATCAGTGTGTAATGCTTGTCTTCCTTTATTCCCAGACCGCTCAGCAAGATAGCTGCATCACTTTCAGCATTCCATCCTTCCAATTCAGCAAATTTTTCTTCCAGTTCCGCCGCCTTGATACCGTCTTCATCGGTAAAATCTTCCTTTGCATAAAGAGCTTCACGCTGCTTCATGATGTCCCACAGTACAGTGTGTCCCATCAACACGGTATCGAGCACCGTATGGGCATCGAACTTAAAGTGGTCCTGACTCAAGACAGAAAGGCGTTCGCCCGGTCCCAGTGTCACACTTCCTTTCGTAGGGTCAAGCTCTCCCGAAATCACTTTCAGAAAAGTAGACTTACCCGCACCGTTAGCACCGATAATACCATATATATTACCATTCGTGAACTTCATGTTCACATCATTATACAACACTCTTTTTCCAAATTGAACGGCTACGTTTGAAACTGTAATCATTTCTTTCTATACCTATTTAAAAATTAATCGGATGCAAAGATAATATAAAAAAGTGAGATACAGAGCAAAGCAAAGCGTAATGATTGAGGATAATAAAAAGAAGGAAGTCAGCCAAGGGGAATTTGGAGGAATCAATCGGAACTGATACTTTTGCAAAATACTTTCAAAAAGACCTGCCGATAAGGTGTCAAAAACTTCAGCAAGAAAGGATTATTTTTCGTACAAAAAATAAAAAAAGATCTCGATGTTTTGTATAAAAGATGCTGAAGAATTAATAGCAACAAAAATTGAAACAAATGAAGAAATCTACCTGGAAAAAACATCATAAATGGTTCGGGCTGATATTTGCCTTTTTTATTATCCTGTTTGGTGCTTCGGGCATTGTCTTGAACCACCGGCTGTTCTTTTCTGATTATCAGATCAGCCGGAAATGGCTACCCGACGCCTACCGGTACAAGAGCTGGAACAACGGAATGTTGCGGGGAACTCTCTCCTGTCCTCCCGGTATCTGTCAAGAAGACAGCGCTATCTTATTGTTTGGCAATGCCGGCATTTTTCTGACCGACCATGATGCTACTACGTTTGATGATTTCAACCGTGGTTTTCCTCACGGAGTCGACTGGCGTAACATACGGGGAATAGCGATTACTCCTCAAGGAGATTTATTCGCCGCCGCTCAGTTCGGACTCTACCACTACAGCCAAAAGGCAGGATGGCAAGCAGTCAGGCTTCCTCTGCAAAAGGGGGAAAAATTATCGGACATCACTACGCATGGTGACACCTTGATAGTCGTCGGGCGTTCCTGTTTGTATTACGCGACATCGCCTTACCGTCATTTCAGCCCAATCATTCTGCAAGCTCCCGAAGAATACAACGGGAAAGTTTCATTATTCCGCACCATCTGGCTGTTGCACAGTGGTGAACTGTTTGGAACTGCTGGCAAACTGATCATGGATACGCTAGCAGTAATACTAATCATCCTTTCGGTAAGCGGAATCTTCTACTGGTTTCTGCCCAAGTATATTCGCCGGATGAAACAAACCGGACGTTCAGCAACAACAAGTATTGCCTTACTGAAAACCTCTCTATCGTGGCACGACAAGATAGGCAGAACGACTATCGTACTGACACTCTTTATTGCCTTGACCGGATGGTGTCTGCGTCCTCCGGTACTGCTGGCACTGGTTTACGGGAGAATACCTGCCATACCTTTCACACAGCTTGACTCGCCGAATGCATGGAACGATAAATTACGGATGCTCCGCTACGATGAGCAGCAAAACGACTGGCTACTTGCTACTTCGGAAGGCTTTTATTCTCTTAAATCATTTCAGAGTACTCCTGTAAAAATATCCAGGACACCTCCCGTAAGCGTCATGGGAATCAATGTCCTAAAACAAGACAAACAGGGAAACTGGCTTACAGGTTCTTTCAGTGGAATGTACGTATGGAACAGACATTTGAGAAACATTACCGATTTCTTTACCGGAAAAACAGCTCCGGAAACAGCAGGACCACCGTTCGGCAATCATGCCATCACCGGATACAGCAGTGATTTTGACGGCAAACTCTGTATTGCCGAATACGAAAAAGGCAGCGATTTTGCATCGATGCCTGCCAACATGGAAACGCTTCCCATGTCGCTATGGAACTTTGCCCAGGAAATCCATACCGGACGCATTTATACAGTTTTAGCTAAAGGAACACTGGTCTTTATCTTTTTTGCCGGACTGGGAGTGTTATGGAGCCTGATTACGGGATATATTATCAGACGGAGAAAATCATAGAAAAGAAAAGCGGTATTTTCTTTTTCCCTTTCATCGGGAAAAGAAAATACCGCCTTTGTCATACTATCTGCACTTCCGTGGAATATTTTCCCGGAATAAGTTTACATTACAGAGGTTTATACTCTACAAAAGCTTCCATAGCTTCGTAGCATGCCAGACCAAGGCTGTCGTACAACGATGCAGTACCACGGTTACGGTCTTCACTACGCTGCCAGAACAAACGTTCGTCGTTGCCCAGGAAAGGCGCACTTTCCATCTGTGACTGATGCTTCAAGATAGAGTTACGTTTAGCACGCAATTCCTCCGGACTCAATGGTACAGCCATCTCGATGTTTTCAATTTCCCATTCAGCCCATGCGCCACGATACATCCATATGCGGCAGTCTTTCAGCCATTCAGCTCCAGCTTTCTTTTCTTCGTCGATAGCTGCCAGTACAGCATCAGTACAAACTCGGTGTGTTCCGTGCGGGTCTGCCAGGTCACCAGCTACATAAATCTGATGAGGTTTTACTTCACGAAGCAAATTCATCACAATGTTTACGTCAGCTTCGCTGATAGGATTCTTCTCGATACGTCCTGTTTCGTAGAACGGAAGGTCGAGGAAGTGAACACGTTCCAACGGAATCTGGTTGTATGTAGAAGCAGTGCGAGCCTCACCACGGCGAATCAAACCCTTGATAGTAAGAATATCGCGAGTATCCATGTCGCCTTCTTTCTTGCTCAACAGGAACTTCTTGATTTCCGCATATTTATTCTTAATGGTTTCATTCTTGTTCTCATCGAACAACTGGTTGAAACCGTTTATGAAATGCATGAAACGTACAACTTCTTCATCGCCTACGGCAATGTTTCCTGAAGTTTCGTAAGCCACATGAACCTCATGTCCCTGCTGTACCAGACGACGCAATGTTCCTCCCATAGAGATCACATCATCATCCGGATGCGGAGAGAATACAACTACACGCTTCGGGAATGGTTTAGCACGTTCCGGACGATAAGTATCGTCTGCGTTCGGTTTTCCACCCGGCCAGCCAGTAATTGTGTGTTGCAGGTCATTGAATATCTTAATGTTTACATTATATGCAGAACCATACAACGCCAACAATTCGCTCAAACCGTTTTCGTTATAATCCTTGTTAGTCAACTTCAGGATAGGCTTCTTGGTAAGCAGACACAACCAAACGATAGCACTACGAATCAGCTTGTCATTCCATTCGCAGCTTGTTACCAGCCAAGGACGCTGAATACGAGTAAGGTGTGCAGCAGTAGGCAGGTCAACACAAACGGTTGCATTCTGATGCATTTGCAAATAAGAAGCAGGAAGTGAATCAGAGATTTTGTCTTCTACTGCTTTCTTGATGATGTCAGCTTTTTCTTCTCCCCATGCCAACAAGAATACCTTACGGGCTTCCATGATAGAACCGATACCCATTGTGATAGAACATGGAGGCAGATTGTCTACTCCCAAGTTATGAGCAGCTTCAGAACGTGAAGTAGCGTCTATCAAAATCAGTCTTGTCTGAGAAGTAGCTGCCGATCCTGGTTCATTCATTCCGATATTTCCTTCACGACCTATTCCCATTACAGCAATATCGATACCACCATAAGTCTTGATACGCTGCTCGTATAAGTGACAATGATCTATTACACCTTCTTGAGGAATAGTGCCGTTCAATGTAAATACATTCTGCGGATCAATATCAACTTGTTTCAGGAACAGTTCGTTCAACTGGTTGAAGCTGCTGTTATTAGGCTCTGTCAATGGATAGTATTCATACAAGTTGAATACTACAACATTGCGGAAGCTCACACCTTCTTCCTTATGTCTGCGAACCAGTTCCGCAAACAGCGGGCGAAGTGATGCACCAGTACCTGTAGCAATAGTACAAAACTTACCGTCACGCTGACGTTCCTGTACCTTGCGGATGATTTCATCGGCAATGCATGACACCCCTTCATCTACTGTTTCATAGATATTGGTAGGAATCTTCTCGAAACGTGTCAGTACAGAACGTTCAATCGTATTTTCTGGTTTATAATATCTGGTAGATACTCTGTTCAGAGATATCTGTGAACTAAGGTTAGTTCTCATAGGTAATTCTCCTTAATAATATAGATGTTAATTACAGATTATTACGCTCGATGTCCTTGAAGTATTTGTAAGTACCTACTTTCAATTCATCGGTAGCAGCCTCATCACAAACGATGATTCCATGAGGATGCAACTGCAAAGCGCTGATAGTCCACATTTGTGTAATGCCACCTTCTACAGCATGCTGCAAAGCACGTGCCTTGTTATGGCCGTTGCACAAAATAAGTACTTCCTTTGCTGCCATTACAGTGCCTACTCCTACAGTTAACGCTGTTTTAGGAACTTTGTTCACGTCGTTTTCAAAGAAACGAGAGTTTGCAATAATAGTATCAGTTGTCAAAGTCTTGACACGAGTGCGTGAAGTCAATGATGATCCCGGTTCATTGAAAGCGATATGTCCGTCAGGACCAATACCTCCCAAGAAGAGATCGATTCCACCAAATGATTCGATCTGTTTCTCATAATTAGCACATTCTGCTTCCAAATCCTCAGCATTTCCGTTCAGAATGTGAATATTTTCCTTACGGATATCAATGTGGTTGAAGAAATTATTATGCATGAACGAATGATAGCTTTCAGGATGTGATTCCGGCAATCCTACGTATTCATCCATATTGAATGTCACTACGTGCTCGAATGATACTACACCTTTTTTGTTCAGTTCAATCAGCGCTTTATACATACCCAGAGGGGAAGAACCGGTAGGCAAGCCCAAAATAAACGGTTTTTCGGCTGTAGGTTTTGCCTGATTGATTCTCTTAGCTACATAGTTTGCTGCCCATTGTGAAAGAGCTTGGTAGTCAGATTCGATAATTACTCTCATAGTTTTTCCAGATTTAATTAATATATTTGTAACAAGAATTGATATTCTTATTGTTTTCGCTACAAAGATATCTGTATTTATAGATAAAAGCAACTATAACAATAAGTAATTACATCCGATTTTTAAAGTTTTTAATTAAGTAATTGTATATTTTTAAAACCACATCCGCATGAAAGAACGATTATTAGAGGAAATACAAAAGGGGTCAAAAGGGGCGGTAATGAAGAAACATATCATTACATATCTGATATATAATGAGAATTCAACCATTACCGATTTAGCAAAAGATATGGATTTAAGTATTCCTACCGTAACAAAAATCATCGACGAAATGCATGAACAGGGGTATATCGATGAGTATGGAAAGCTGGAAACCAACGGTGGGCGTCATCCTATTTTATATGGACTGAATACAGATTCAGGATATTTTGTTGGAGTAGATGTAACATGGAACAGTATCAATATAGGAATTATCAACTTTAAAGGTGAGGTTTTGAAACTACAAATGGGAATTCCTTTTGAACGAAGAGACACATTAGAATGCATCGATGAACTATGTAACCACATCGAACATTTCATTGCAGGATTAACTATAGACGAAAAAAAGATATTACATATCAATGTAACTCTTTGCGGAAGAGTCAATCCGGAACTGGGCTATAGCCACAGTTTCTTCAATTTCGGCGAACGTCCACTGGCAGAAATCCTGACCGAACGCCTGAAGATAGAAACATCTATTGACAATGACAGCCGGACCATGCTTTATGGTGAAAACATAAAGGGTGTTGTCAAGGGAGCCAAAAACGTTCTTTTCATCAATATCGGATGGGGACTGGGAATGGGAATTATGATAGACGGGAAACTTTACAAAGGAAAATCAGGATTCTCAGGAGAAATCGGTCACACATACGGCTACGACAACCAGATTATCTGTCATTGCGGGAAAAAAGGATGCGTAGAAACGGAAGTTTCGTGTTCTGCACTCTACCGTAAGTTTATCGAACATCTACAAGCAGGAGAAACTTCAATCATTCTTTCAGAAAAGGATATAGAAGAAATAACACTCGATGATATCTTCAGTGCAATAAACCGCGAAGACTTGCTCGCCATAGAACTGGTAGAACAAATAGGCCAGCAGTTAGGTTTCCATATCGGAAGTCTGATCAACACATTCAATCCAGATATGGTCATTATCGGTGGAGAGATGTCACGTGCGGGAGATTTTCTTTTACAACCGGTTATCTCTGCAATCAGAAAATATACCCTCAGCCTGATGAGCCGTGATTCTGAAATTGTACTATCGAAACTGAAAGATCAGGCATGCGTCATAGGTTCATGTCTGTTGTCAAGAAGTAAACTGTTTGAAGCATAAAAGTATTTATGAGATATAATAAAAACAATTAAGCAGAAAACTTGGATGTTGTGACTCACCCAAGCTTTCTGCTTATAGTATATTGATTTTAATCTTCTACGACTTTAATTATCTTACCAGATTCATCTATAAAGACTTTGTATTCTCTTCCCTGACGACGAACTTCTACCTCATACCATGAAGCATCGGGAGTTTGAACTACTTCCACTTCGTCATCATCTCTTTGATATCCTTCAGCCTCTAAAGCAGAAGTTACAGCCGAAGGCAGTTCATTATATCTGATCTCCCAGGAAGTGCGTATCCATTCATTCTTTCCATTGAATAAGAGTTCTTTTTCCTTTCCATCGTGACGGATATCCACTTCTATATAACCATCATCATATCCACGTTCAATAATAACTGCACCCGGATAATTTTCCTGAATGAATTTTTCTATATCAGTAGCAACGCCAGCACCTCCGGAGCTTTCTCCTCCAAAATCAGGACGCCCCTGTAAAACAGTTCCATCACTACCTATATATACTTTCACATCATCGTCGAAACGATTCTCCAGTTCAAAGCAATAAAAGGTTCCAGCTTTCTCTGTTTCATACTTTTCGGCATCTTCTACCCATCCAGCTTCCAGATATTCGGGAGTTGCTTTTAAGGCAGCGAGAACTTGAGAAGGAATATCGGTTACCTCATCTATATTTCTGAATCGATACTCAGTCTTGGTATACACCCAGTTTTGAGAACGATCGAAGAAAGCCTCATGCTTCATATTACCGGAAATAAACTCAACTTCTGTTCCTCCATCTTCATTATCTATATATATAATCCTGGCATCCGGATATTTTTCTTTCAACCAGCTTTCCACTGTTCCTGAAGGTGTCTGCGGCAAATAATCCTGATAATCCTTTTCATCTTCCGCATCAATGACTTCTTTTACCAGAACACCTTCTGCCGTATAATACAAATCAACATCCGTTTCTTTTCCTCCTTCATTTTTTTCGACATCGATAACATATAAGATTTCAGAGTTACCGTTTCTTTTCAACACATCAACTTCATCATCCGCACGCCACGGAGCCTGTCCATACTCACTTGCTCCAAAAGCATTTTTCACAGCCTCCGGTAAATCTGCAAATCTAATCTCTTTCTCTGTCATACCCCATACTCCATTTGCCAATGCAAACCAAGCAGTATGGTTACGAACGACATTATCTGCACGAGAGCCATCCCAATAGAAACTGGCTACAGCATATTCTCCCTTAGTACTCCAAACAACATTGGTAGCACCAGGAAATAAGCTATTAAACTCATCCAAGACTAGAGCAGGAACCTCTCCCGAAGTACCATCGGGCAAAGGATTATTTTCATCGTTACTACATGATGCAAAAAGTAATGTACCTGCAACCATACATACTCCAAATAATAATCGGGGCTTTATCATAAAAAATCATTTTATTGTTACAGTACAAAACAAAGGAACAAAACTGAAAAGAATCTGAAAACAAGGAAAAATATAAAAAAATAGGCCATCTTTTTAAAGATGACCTATTATGAATTTTGTCATAAGACGATTCGATTATCCCTGGTGGATTGCTTCAGAAGGACATACATCTGCGCATGTTCCACATTCTGTACACATATCCGGGTTGATAGAATACTTATCACCTTCAGAGATTGCGCCAACTGGGCATTCATCGATACAAGTACCGCAAGCGATACAATCGTCACTAATTACGTAAGCCATTGTAGTAAAAGTTAAATTATTATTAGTACTAATTTGATGATGCAAAGGTAATCTTTTTGGTGAGATTTGTAATATCTACATTGCAATATTTCCCTAATTTGTATTATGTCTAAATAGTATTAATACATTATAGATTGATACATTGCTTGTTGAATACGAGAACGAATATCCAGCTTCATCAAGTTATCATGACCAAATGCAACAGGATAAGTACGATTACTCAAAAAGACAAACACCAGTTCATTATCCGGATCAACCCAGACACAAGTTCCGGTAAACCCAGTATGCCCAAAAACAGAGGCAGGAGCTTCAGGAGCACAAGGACTATTATCATCACTCTCAATATCAGGTTTATCAAAACCCAATCCCCGGCGACTGTTTTTGGCTTTCATACCCATAAACAAATCGCAAGTAGCACGGCTCAGATAACGACGGTCACCACATATACCCCGATCAAGTAACATCTGGAAAATCACAGCAAGATCATGTGTTGTAGAAAAAAGTCCTGCATTACCCGATACACCTCCCACAAATGCAGCAGCCTCATCATGAACATAGCCCTGCAACGGACCGCCACGCAGGAAATCAATCTTCGCACTAGGGGCAATTTCCTCTTTAGGGAAACGTTTCAACGGATTGTATGCAGTATGCTTCAGTCCCATAGGTTTAAAGAAAACACTGTCCAGATATACATCCATAGGTACTTTCGAAATTCTCTCAACAACCTCTTTCAGCAGCATAAAGTTCAAGCAACTATACCGATATGAATGTCCCTTCAGCGGTGCATTAATGATTTGTTGCATAACGACGCGTTGATATTCCTTATTCAGATACATGCTGTCAGCAAGTTGCAATGAATAGATTTCAGAAGGGACAGAAGACACCCATTCTTTTTTAAAAGAGAAATCGGTACATGCATATAAATTCGAAGCAATCTGCAATTTATGTCCTGCATCAGGTTTCTTACGGAACAATCCTCCTTTGCACGTTTTCAGGTCAATAGCCTCCTCATAGAATGGAAGATACGAAGGAAGTCCCGACTCATGAAACAGCAAATCCTGTATGGTTATATTTTGCTTATTCGTTTTTCTCAATTCCGGCAAATAAGTGCTGACTTTATCCGTCAAGCCGAATTTACCTTCATCGTATAATTTCATTATTGCCAGCAAAGTTCCCGCAGCCTTAGAGAGTGAAGCCAGATCGTATATTGTATGCTCTTTCACTTCTTCTTCTCCATCATAAGTCAATGTGCCGAAACATTTATTATAGACAGGATAACCACCTTTGGTTATCAGTACATGACATCCCGGATATGCTTGCTGGCGAATACCTTCTTCTGCAATGCTATCGATAGCCAGAAGAATCTTAGAATCCATGCCCAGCTCTTCAGGACTGTAAGAACGAGGTTTATCCGGATCGATAGTAAGACCTGTGCCACTTTTCCATAAACCGTTCATATCAACAGAAAGACGGCCATCGACAAGATCCTGCCCAGTCATAACATCTGCTACATAACGTTGAATTTCGGCTTTATCTGTATGTGCCAAGATCACAGCCGAAGCCTTCTTCAATACAGAAGACATCTCCTGCAAAACTTTTTGCGACGCAAAACAAACAACGACAAGAGGTTTATCGGCCGCCACCTTTTCTAAAAAAGGAAGAAAAGCAGACAAATCTTTTGTTTGGTGAACAGCTACAATAACCTGATGAGCTGGAGCTACACGTTCCTGAATTTGTTGCAGAGAATCAGCATTGCCATGCAACCAACTCAGCGAAACCGATTCTTTCAACTCTTTATAAAAAGGATATGCTTCCGACAATGAAGAGGATAAACTCAACAAAATATTTTCAGATAAAGACAGATCGAGAGGCAACACATCTACAGAATCTTTTAGAACTGTAACAGCAGCCTTCTCCAAAGCAATCATCAGACTGTCGCTTTTAGCAGAGCAAATACGGTTTTCAATTCCTTCGGCCGCTACCTGTTGCTTATGACTCAAGCCTAAGGCATATTTATAAGTAAGCACTTTCCGGCATTTTTCCGTAATGACATCTTCTGTAAGCTTGCCGCTTTTTACGGCACGCATTACACTTTCAAGACTCTTTTTCAAGTTCCTTGGAACCAGTAACATATCGTTTCCAGCCATCAAGGCCTGTACACAAAGATCATCGGCATTTTTTGAAATGCCTTTCATCTCCAGTGCATCTGTAAACACCAGTCCCGAAAAGTGCAGTTCTTTACGCAATAACGAACTAATGACCTCCGAAGATATCGAGGCTGGCTTCTCATCAAGTTCCGAAACATGCAAATGACCAATCATTACGCCTCCGACTCCTGCTTCGACAGCCTTTTTGAAAGGATATAACTCTACGCTATCCAAGCGGGTACGGTCAAAATCAAGCACCGGCAACACATGATGAGAATCAGTATCCGTATCACCATGTCCGGGAAAATGTTTACATACCGCCATTACTCCCCCGTCTTCCAGCCCGCGAGAATAAGCTACAACCTTATCGGCTACCACTTTCGGATCACTCCCGAAAGAGCGAACATTGATAACCGGATTATTGGGATTATTATCAACATCGGCTACAGGAGCAAAATTTACATGCACACCTATTTCACGCAACTGCCTTGCAACCTCACGTCCGTATTGGTATATCAATGTATCATTCTGCACACATCCCAATACTCTATTTCGGGGAAACTCCGGAGTATCTTCCAGACGCATGCCCAATCCCCACTCACCATCGAATGTAATCATCAAAGGTATATCTGCCCACTGCTGAGCCTGATTGGTAAGCTGCACCTGCTTCTTCAGTTCTCCTTTGGAGAAAAGCAAGCCTCCGACTCCATATTCTCTAACAGCTCTTTCTATGTTATCTTTATTCTTCTGTATGGTTATCGGTGCAACTGTATGAACAAACAACTGACCGATTTTCTGCTTCAATGTCATTCGGGCAAGCTGCCCGTCAACCCAACGGCGACACGCCACAGAATCATCTGCCTGCTCCAATATTCTTACAGACGAAGCATATGCACCTATCCATAACGATATACAAACCAATAATCCCGTAACACGTCTATTCATAATCTTTCCTTTATTTTTATAAACCTTTGCCGTAAATTTTACCTTTATACAAGCAAGTGTTTTCTAACAATCAATTCTTCTGAAGTTTTAAAATCATCTGTCCAACAAAGGCTCCGTTCTTTCCCATCTGCTGTACAGGAACCTCTATTCCGTCTAAATTCTTATAATACTTCGGCGCATCAAAATACGAATGAGAATGTCCACCCAATACGACATCAATATCACGCGTATTTTCTATCAGTTCAATATCGGAATAAGGTTCTCCCTCCCATCCCAGATGAGAAAGACAAATCACCAAATCGCAATGTTCCTGATTTTTCAACAAGTCCGTGACACGCTGAGCCTCCGAAACCGGATCTTCAAACTTTACATTCCCATAACATTCAGAAGCAACCAATCCTTCCAGTTGCGCTCCCAAACCAAAAACTCCGATCTTTATGCCGTTACGCTGAATGATAGTGTACTCTTTAACCAGTCCTTCGAGCACAGTGCCCGTCACGTCATAATTTGCACATACTATCGGATAATTCGCCATTTTAAACAACCTTGCCATATTATCCAGCCCGAAATCGAACTCATGATTGCCAATGGTTCCTGCATCATAGCCCATTTCGTTCATCAGCTTTATTTCCACTTCCCCTTTAAACATATTATAATAAGGAGTACCCTGCGAAAAATCTCCTGAATCGAACAACAGCAAATCCTCATGTATTTTGCGTTGCTGCTTGATAAAAGTCGCACGGCGTAAAAGTCCAGCCTTATCAGCCAGCATCGTATCCTGAAAATCCTCCGGGAAAGGTTCTACACGGCTGTGCATATCATTTGTATGGAACAAATACAATTCCTTGGTAGACTGGGCAAACAATACTCCTGCAAAGAGGCAGGCCCATAAAACGAAATATATTCTTTTCATATCAGTTTCTTTATCATTGTTCTACAATACGTCCCTCTATCTCAGCGTTTACAAAAACACCTTTGGCCTCACACTGCTTTACATAATCGATAAACAAATCACGCAACACAGCATCCTGTGGTTCAGTTCTCGATGTTGCTTTCTTAAAAGCCTCCATACGATCATTTCCTTCAGCCAGATAGTCAATCGTAGCTACCCGATATTCTTTTGCCGGATCAACAGGCTTTCCACCTACCTCCGCACGTAGCAGACGTCCGTCTTTCGAGATAACAAGTCGGGCCCCGCTCAAGCCTTCACCATGTACGGCCGCAATCTGTTGAAAGAGTTCCAACAAATCTTCTCCTTTTAATACAACAACAGAAAGAGCATTCTGGAAAGGACTGATTTCATAAATAGAACCAAATGTAATATCTCCTTCATTAAGAATATTACGGATACCACCTATATTCATAACCCCGACGTCAACACTTATTCCCAATTTACTCTTTGCTCCCTCGCAAAGAATATCTGCCATCAGGTTCGACAAAGGCGACTCCGGACGATACGCTTCGAGCTTACGGGCAGAATGTCCGATTACTGGAGTCATCAAACTATCTATTTTAGCCCGATAAGGTTGCAAAATTCTCCATGCAGCCTGATCCTGCTGTTCGTCATAAACACTGGTAATGGGTACTCTTCCTCCTTCTACCGATACTAAAGAATAACTGGAGTTGCAGGCCGTAAATATAAAAGAACCTGCCAAGAGAGTATAAAATACATGCTTTTTCATACAAAATTATTCATATTTAGTGTTCAAATATAGGGAAAAAAGCCAAGCAACACAAGATTTCGTATTAAAATACACGAAAAAGATTTGCCTATATCACAGAAAATTACTTACTTTGCACCGCTTTCGCGTAATCGCTGTCAAGAAGAGTTACTTGATATGTTACGTTGTAACGATAAACAATTTAATTTAAAAAGAAAAAATGGATTTAATTAAAATTGCAGAAGAAGCATTTGCTACTGGCAAACAGCATCCTTCATTCAAAGCTGGTGATACAATTACAGTAGCATACCGTATCGTTGAAGGTAGCAAGGAACGCGTTCAGTTGTATCGCGGTGTTGTTATCAAAATCTCAGGTCACGGTGAAAAGAAACGTTTCACTGTACGTAAGATGTCAGGAACTGTAGGTGTAGAACGTATCTTCCCTCTGGAATCTCCGGCTATCGACAGCATTACTGTCAACAAAGTTGGTAAAGTACGTCGTGCTAAATTGTACTACTTGCGTGCTCTTACTGGTAAGAAAGCTAGAATTCAGGAAAAACGCGTTAACTTGTAATACTGAATCTATTATTCCTTACATACAGAAAACCGATTCTCATTATGAGAGTCGGTTTTTTGTTTTTCTCCCTTTTATCATCGAAGACTGCAAATTTCTCACTCAATCTGATTGAAATTCAACATCACAACTGGTCATATTTCCCCAAAATATCTTGAAAAGTCAGGAAAAACATCATCTTCTTTTCGAAAAATTTGTACGAATGTCTGTTCCTTTTGTACAAAAAATACATAAAACAACAGCATATTTTTTGAATGAATCAAGTTTTTAAGAATGATTCGTCCTTATATTTCCAAAGAAATCCTTTGCTATAACCATGAACACACTGATAATTCGTACAAATTTCACAAGACACACAGCCATATATATCAGCAAAAAGCTTTGCCGGGAAACAAAAAAAATCGGACAGACTACCTGAAATCTGCCCGAAGAAAATAAAAAATTAAACCTTAAAATACTAATACCTATTTAAAATCTAAAACCTGTTTCCTGATTATATTGTCATTAACTTTAACATTTTCCAATACAAAATTATCAACACAGTCAACTTCTATTTTCGCATTCTTTTTCACCTTCAGATCCAAATTCTTAAAAGTAAAATCAGACAATTTATATTGATCGTCCGCCTTGGTCACATCAAACAAGACATCACATTCCATCGTGATATTCTGCATTGTTACATGACTGGAATAGGAATATGGTGTATCCTTACGCCCTTTCAGATCGAAAAACTGCTTCCATGGCTTTGCAAACAAGAAACTGGAAACTGTGCCCGTAATATCTTCTACAGTAATATATTCATAATTCTGCGGTGTATCGGGACGCATTTTCAACCACAACAACCGTTTCGCATTATCCAGCCGACAACGGCGAAGGATTATATTATGATTATGTATTGACTCACTACCACAAGTCAGCGCACTATGGCAAAGACCATATACACAATCTTCAATAATAATATTGCGGTTAGCCCCATTATTTTCTTTATCTTGATCTGCCCAAGGACCTTTTCCGCCCTTCAGTGCAACCGCATCATCATTGACAGACATATAGCAATTTTTCACCAAGACATTGGTACATACATCAATGTCGATAGCATCAGAACTGGGAGCTTTTACAGGGAAATGAGGTGCAAAAATATGGAGATTCAACAATTTTACATTTTCACAACGATACAAATGAGTAGTCCAAAATGGAGAATTCTCCAGACGAACACCAGACAACTGAACATCTTTCGAATCGGCAATATGAACTAAACGAGGACGCAGTTCTTCCAGATTCGTACACTTAGGATTCACCTGACGACGCAACCAGAAAGACTTCCAGTAACGCAGACCATTACCGTTTATACGTCCCTCTCCTGAAATCGTAAATCCGTCCACACCAATAGCATTGACCAACGCTGCAAAATACTTCAGGTTCTGTCCTTCCATACGTGTATCAATGACCGCAAAATCGCTGATATCATCACTACCTTTCAGTGTTCCTTCTTTCTCTATATAAAGATGGGTATTAGGTTTAAAAAATAATGATCCACTCAAAAAAGTTCCCTGAGGAATATAAATCACCCCTCCCCCTTCCTGAGAAGCTTTATCAATCACGGCCTGTATCTGCTGAGTCTGTATGATTGTGCTGTCATTCAATACTCCATAGTCTGTAATACGATAGCTTTTTCCTAAATCTTCCAACTTAACGATTTCTGTCTGACGAAACCAGTCGGGTATAGGAGTTCCGTCCGGGAAAACTTCTTTTGCTGAAGCCTGCAAAACGAACAAAGCTAAAGCAATAGAAACAACACATCTTGTCCACACTTTATTCATAGTATATTTTTTATAAAACAAATTATCTTTACTTTTCACATTGGCAAAAATAGAGAAAAGCCTATAACCTCAAAATAGAAAATCATACATTATCCTGATAAATTCGTACATTTTTACCCTAAAACGAGCTAAATGAATAAAATCAAAGACTATTGTATGATTTTCCATTCTATATATAAAGACAGACAACTATTTTTGTCAATAAACTTATATTACAATAACTAACAAGCAAAGGCCATGAAAAAATTATTTATTGCAGCTTTAGTTTTCGCTTTGGGAGGGACAAATATTCTGCATGCACAAAATTTGCCCGACCAGAAAGAAACTCTGAACACTTTAATCAAAGTGAACAAATATTATATGAAGAATAATCCGGACTGCACACTACCCAGTTTTGTTAAAGGAAAGATGCGGGCCAGCAATATCTGGACGCGCACTGTGTACTACGAGGGACTGCTGGCTCTTTACTCCATTTATCCGGATACTGAATATTACAAATATGCTTATCAATGGGGAGATTTTCATAAGTGGGGAATGTGGAGAGGGACAACAACCCGACATGCCGACAATTATGCCTGCGGACAAGTATATATCGACATGTACAACCTCTGCCCTAAACCGGAAATCCTGCTAAATGTAAAATCCAACCTCAACATGTTGGTCAACACTCCACAAATCAATGAGTGGTGGTGGATAGATGCCATACAAATGGGTATGCCAGGCTTCGCCAAAATGGGTAAACTGACCGGAGAGCAGAAGTATTTCGATAAGATGTGGCAGATGTACGAATACACACGCAACCAGCATGGAGAACATGGCATGTTCAATCAAAAGGACGGATTATGGTGGAGAGATCAGGACTTCGACCCTCCTTACAAAGAGCCTAACGGAGAAGACTGTTATTGGAGCCGTGGAAACGGTTGGGTATATGCTGCCCTTGTCCGCGTACTCGATGAAATTCCTGCCAATGAAGTTCACCGACAAGATTATATAAACGACTTTCTGACTATGAGCAAGGCTATCAAAGCTTGCCAGCGTGAAGACGGATTCTGGAATGTAAGCTTGCACGATCCTAATCACTTCGGCGGAAAAGAGCTGACAGGAACTTCTTTATTTGTATATGGAATGGCATGGGGAATACGCAACGGATTGCTTGATCGCGACGAATATCTGCCAATAGTACTCAAAGCCTGGAATGCAATGGTGAAAGACGCTGTTCATCCTGATGGGTTCTTAGGTTATGTACAAGGAACAGGAAAGGAGCCCAAAGACGGACAGCCCGTAACTTACGACAGCAAGCCTGATTTTGATGATTTTGGAACAGGTTGTTTCCTTCTGGCCGGAAGCGAAATTTATAAATTGAAATAAGTTGATAATCGTCATTCTATAAAAGAGGCTCAAAATGAAGTACAAAAGTAAAAATCTTATAGATTAAAACTTCGCAATAAAAAACTCCTGCTTTAACCCTTATTTATTACAATTTAGGACTAAAAGCAGGAGATTTTTTATGTTGTGGCTTATAGATTGTAAATAAACTTATCTCTGTTTTTGATTTTGAGCCTCATTTCCCAAGAGTCCTTTCCAGTTTTAATAAATTAGCTTAATACTAGATAAAAGTGATAGAATAAACTATTCCTCTTTCTCTCCTCTCAAATAAGATGACGGAGGTACTCCGAACTGAGCTTTAAAGCACTTACTGAAATAGAACGGATCATTCATTCCTATCTGATAAGTCACTTCTGCAACTGTATATTTACCTTCAGCCAAGAGTTCAACCGCTTTTTTCATACGCATAACTCGTATGTATTCATTTGGAGAATATCCTGTCACACCTTTTACCTTACGATAAAAAACAGTTCGGCCAAGTCCCATAATTGAAGCAAATTCATCGATTGTAAAATCTGGATCCGACAAATGTTCCCCTAAAGTTTCAGCCAATTTATCGGCAAACTCCTTATCACGGTCTGTTGTACAAATAGCCGGACGTACAGCATGAGGATCTTTTGAGAACTTTTCCCGCAAGCGGTCGCGCTGTTCTATCAGTTTAAATACCCGGGCGCGCAACAGACTGCTACTGAAAGGTTTCGTTATGTATGCATCGGCTCCAGCCTCAACACCTTCCAGATGTTTTTCCTGAGAATTAAGAGCTGTCAGTAAAATAATAGGTATATGACTGGTATTAAAATCATTTTTCAATTTACGCGTCAGTTCAAACCCTGAACATCCGGGCATTAAAACGTCACTTATTATCAAATCCGCATCATAAACTTTCGCACGTTCCAGTCCGGAAGTTCCGTCAGATTCTGCTACCACTTCGAAATAAGGACTTAGCTCCTCTTTCAAAAACTCACGTACATCATTATCATCTTCTACAATCAAAATCTTACGCTTATTAAGTGGCTCCGTTGAGGTGTTCTTTTTGTTTTTCTCATCTTCCGATACCTCCCAACTATCCTCTGCCTGGTGTGCTTTTTCAGCTCCTATCTCTTCTTTCAGCAGAGCATTGTCAGGTATAAGGAAATCCTTACCCTCATATACGGAAGCATCTGTTGGAAGCACAACTGTAAACACAGAACCGCCACCTGGATTTTCTGCATATGATATCGTACCTTTGTGTACTTGTACCAGTTCATGAGTAAGGTGTAAACCTACCCCCATACTGCTGCTTGAAAAACTGCTCTGCATAAAACGTTTGAACAGCTCTCCACGCTTTTCTACGGGAATACCTACTCCCGTATCGATTACTTTCATTATCAGTTTATGATTCGCTTCGTCAACAGATACACTAAATTCAATTCTCTTATTAGAAGGAGTGTATTTAAATGCATTCGACAATAAATTATAGGCTACTTTATCAATATTACTTTTATCGATAAACATTTTATACGTTGACACAGAAGGAGAAAACACATACTCCATATTTTTCGACTCAGCAGCATCCTTGAAAATTAGATAAATTTCACGCAGAAATGCTATCACATCTGTTTCTTCAAGCGATAAACTTAACTTGTTATTCTGCATTTTGCGGAACTCAAGCAACTGATTAATAAGCCGCAGCATGCGTTGTGTACTTTTATCCATTACACGGACAGCTCCTACCATATCAGCAGGAATTTTCTTGGCACGATGAATACGTTCCAAAGCCCCCTGTATCAAAGTCAGAGGTGTACGGAACTCATGCGATATATTGGTAAAAAACATCAATTTATATTCTGTCAGCTGTTCTTCTACCTTAATTTTATTACGTAGAGTATTCATCTTCGATATTATTCGATAAGCCGCATATAAAACAGCTATACTCAATAGCACATAAATCAGCATTGCCCATGTCGTTTTCCAGAATGGAGGAACAACTACGATTTTCAAGACAGACTCATCCGACCATGTACCAGCTGTATTCCTTGCCTTTACATGAAGATGATAGGATCCTGGAGGCAGATTCTTGTAAGCTGCAAAATTCAAAGAAGAAGGAGCACTCCAAGTATCGTCATATCCTTCCAGTTTGTAAGCAAACTTCGATAATCCAGCATCTGAATAGTTGAATGTAGAAAATTCAATCACAAACGAATTTTGGTCATAATTCAGCCGGACAGACTCTGCATAAGCCAATGAAGCTTCCAATGGAGAATCCTTATCTCCCGGAATGACTGATATACCGTTCAGTTTCAAATCCGTAAAAGTAACTTGCATAGGAGTATCTTTCACCGAAACATGCTTTGGGTCTACAATAACAATACCTTGTCCTGTACCCAATGCCAGACGTCCGTCTTGCAGCTTCAGGACACTGTTTTCACTATATACATTACCCAATATATAATCGGAAAAAAGATAATTTTCGAACGTAACAGTTTCCGGATTAAAACAAGACAAGCCATATTCAGTAGAAACCCATATCATCCCTTTATCATCTTCAATTAGGGCCTGTACCATACTGCTTACCAGTCCATCTTGTGAAGTATAATGAGTAAACTCCAGCTTATCATAATTATGACCGACAACAGACATACCAAATCCAGCTCCCGACTCAGCCAGCCACATATGTCCTTTCCGGTCACGTATTATCGCACGGATATCATTACTTTGCAAATCACCACTTTCTAACGAATAATGTTTATAGGCTTCCGGATCTGCAATCAGTTTATCCGGATCAAAGACAAATATACCTTCACTCGATCCGACCCATATCCATCCGTTGCTGTCCTCACACAACGTACGGGTTTCCCGCTGTCCGTTAGTACGAGTAAAGAAATGGCGGAACTCATACTTTCCATCCTGCGTAGGAACAGCCAGATTCAAACCTCCACCGAACGTACCTATCCACATACGACCTTTACGGTCTTTCAACATACAAAAGACATTATCCGATGAAAGCGACTTATCATTCAATTTATCATACCGATATTTTACATCTCCAATCCATACGCCTTCACCACGGGTAGCAATCCACAGATTCCCTTCATTGTCTTCACAAACAGCATAAGTATTTATATCATGATGAAATTTCTTTTTCTGAACCTCCAGCTTTGCATCATAAATATATAAACCGCCACTACGTGTACCTACCCAGATATCTCCATCAGAAGTAGAAGCAATCATACGCACCGTATTCGAGCGGTCGGCCATAGAATCTTTTTCGGGATACACACGTGATGCGCCTTCATTCAATACACTCAACTTAGATATACCCGCAAATTCAGAACTTACCCAGACACTTCCCGACCGGTCTTCCATCAGACATTGCAGATAATTGGAAGCCAATAGAGAAGAGATACCCGAATCGGATGTAAAATGCTGTATGCTTTCAGTAGCCGGATCATAAGCAAACAGTCCGTTGCCATATGTAGAAATCCAGATAATCCCTCGGCTGTCGTGCACAATGTAATATCGCTCCTTATCAATGAATCCAAGCTTGTCATAAGGCATTACCGAGAACACTTTCTTTTCTCCTGTATCCGATTTTATATAATACAAATTACCAGTACGGTTATATACCCAATAATCTCCTTTATCATCCTTTTTAACCTGTCCTTCAGGAATATTATAGTATGCCGGAGCAGACTCAACTTTAAAAGTCTTCATATCCAGACACAGCGTACCTTCTGAGGTCAAGATATACTGTTTCTGACCAATCCGGAAAAGTCCGGTCATCGCCCATTTTTTTGTTTTACGAGGAAGACTTCCCAAAGATTTCAGTTTTCCGTCTGTCTGAAAGTAAAACAAATCACCTTCTGATGTCACGAAAACAAGATTATCCTCGTAAAACATAGCCTTCCAATACGAATGAGATTCATCTACGGCCACCAGCTTGTTATCTTTCCAATAATAAACACCTTGCTGTGTTCCTATCCATACTCTATCTCCGTGCTGACGGATAAAATGAACATTATTGCTCTTCAAAGAGCCATTTTGTACGGTAAATGATGTAGAAGTGAAACGACCATCCTGATAGGTCACACGGCGACATCCGTGAGAAGCTCCCCATAACCACACAGCCTCTTCTGTTATAAAAAAGCCACGATAATGATCCTGATATTCTCCGCAACCGGTAAAATCGACAAAACAGTCATGCCTTAAATCATAACAGCTGATTAAATCGGCTGTCGTTGTAATCCACAAAAAACCATTCTGATCCTCTTCCAGCACCTTCACCCGATGGTCTGCCAGAGAAATCTTTTTCGATTTCTGAGGACGAAAGGTGATAAGAGAATTACCGTCATAACGATTCAAGCCGTTCAGTGTGGCCATCCAGATAAACCCTTTACTATCTTGATAAATATAACGCACAGAATTGTTTGCAAGTCCATCAGCAGTAGTCAGTCGTTCGCTGCGAAGTTCGATTGCAGCCTTCGCCGAAAATGACGACAACAACAAACAGCCCAACCAGCATAGTATCCAAATCTTTTGGTTTTTCATACAGTATAAAAACAAATGTTTCTTGATGCAATTAACTAAGCACAAAATTACAAGAAAGATAAAACATAGCAAACAGAATCACACATCTTAGGTACGGTTTATACAATATTCTAGGAATATGTACTTTTGTACATTGAATTATATCAACAAAGCCCTTAATTTTGTTTCATCAAGACAAACCAATCATAAAATACCAATGAAAAAGAAAGACATACTGACAGCTCTATTGCTATTAGGAAGTACTGTACAAGCACAAAACTGGCCCGAAATAAAGCCTGAAGCACGACCGGGAAGCCGATGGTGGTGGATGGGAAGTGCAGTCGATCAAAAGGGACTTGCATACAATCTTCACAAATACGGTACAGCCGGAATAGGCAGTCTGGAAATAACGCCTATCTATGGTGTAAAGGGAAACGAACAGCGAGATATCCCGTTTTTATCATCCCGATGGATGGAAATGTACCAATACACCCAAGACGAAGCACAGAAGAACGGCATCGACATCGATATGAATACCGGAACGGGATGGCCATTCGGAGGACCGGAAATCACATTGGAACATGCGGCTACTCGGGCTATATTCGAGCAATATACTGTAACGGGGGGTAAGAAGATAGAACAACAAATAGAGATTACATCTCCTAAGGAACAAAAGCAACGTGAATTCGCCCAATTAAGCAGACTGATGGCTTATGCCGAAGACGGTACATGTCTGAACCTGACATCGAAAGTAAAAAACGGCAAGCTCGAATGGAATGCTCCGAAAGGTAAATGGAAACTGATTGCTTTGTTCGTAGGCAAAACACTTCAAAAAGTAAAACGTGCTGCTCCTGGCGGAGAAGGTTATGTAATGGACCACATGAATCCGGAAGCTGTAAAAGGATATTTCACCAAGTTCGACCGCGCTTTCAAACAGAACAAAGCAACCTATCCGCGTACATTCTTTAATGATTCATACGAAGTGTATAAGGCAGACTGGACTCCTCACCTGCTGGAAGAATTCGAACGCCGCAGGGGCTACAAACTCGAAGAGCACTTTCCAGAGTTTCTGGACGCTTCACGTCCGGAAGCAACTCGCCGTATCGTGTCCGATTATCGTGAAACTGTCAGCGAAATGCTGATAGACAACTTTACGACCCAATGGACAAAATGGGCTCACAAACACGGTAGCACAACTCGCAATCAGGCACATGGTTCGCCTGCCAATCTGATAGATACGTATGCTTCGGTCGACATTCCTGAATGTGAAGGATTCGGTCTGACAGACTTTCATATCAAGGGGCTGCGCAAAGACTCTCTCACCCGACCGAATTTTTCGGATATTTCGATGCTGAAATATGCGTCCTCGGCTGCACACATAGCCGGCAAGCCTTATACTTCTTCGGAAACATTTACCTGGCTGACGGAACATTTCCGTACTTCCCTCTCACAGTGTAAGCCGGATATGGACCTGATGTTCGTATCGGGAGTCAACCACATGTTCTTTCACGGGACACCATATTCGCCACAAGATGCGGCATGGCCTGGATGGTTGTTCTACGCAAGCATCAATATGTCGCCTACCAATAGTATCTGGCGTGACGCACCTGCATTTTTTGAATACATAACCCGCTGCCAGTCTTTTCTGCAAATGGGACAACCCGATAATGATTTTCTGGTTTATCTGCCCATATACGACTTATGGGACGAACTTCCGGGACGACTTGTTTCGTTCGACATTCATAAAATGGACCGGTACGCCCCGAAGTTTATCAAGACGATACAGACAATTATTGCCGGAGGATATGATGTAGACTATATCTCTGATGCTTTCATCAAGACGACACGTTGTGCAGGCAATCAGCTCGTCACCAGCGGAGGCACGCACTATAAAGCACTCATTGTTCCTGCCGCCCGACTAATGCCTGCTGCCACACTCAAAAAGCTGGTAGAACTGGCTCGTCAGGGTGCAACCGTGATTTTTGTAGAACAATATCCCGAAGATATTCCGGGATACAATCGTCTGAAACAAAACCGCGCCGCTTTCATAAACATCGCCGGACAACTTCCTGACGTCGATTCCTTTACACATACACAGACATTCACACTCGAAAAAGGACGCATCATTGTCGGCTCCGACTATCAGCAGGTACTGGCACAGACGGGAACAGCCGCAGAAGAATTGAAAACAGGATGCGGACTTCAGTTTATCCGCCGCTCGAATCCCGAAGGGCATCATTATTTTGTTTCGTGTCTGCAAAACAAAGATATAGACGAATGGGTTACACTGAATGTTCCCGAAACGACTGCCATGTTCTTCAATCCGATGAACGGAGAAAGAGGCAAGGCACAAAGCCGGATAGAAAACGGGAAATTGCAGGTCCGTCTGCAACTGAAATCGGGGGAAAGCCTCATCATTCAGACATTCGACAAGTCACTGGACGAAGAACCAGCGTGGAATTATCCCGAAGAACAGACATACAGCCTGAGTCTGGACCACGGATGGAAACTGGAATTCGTGGAAAGCGCACCAGCTATAAACGGTCAGTTTGACATAGACTCTCCCACATCATGGACAGAACTGGAACAACCGGAAGCTAAAGTCAATATGGGAACCGGCCGCTACTCCATCGAAATAAACATGCCTGCCATGGAAGCTGACGACTGGATTCTGGATTTGGGTGACGTGCGTGAGAGTGCGCGTGTACGTATTAATGGAAACGATGCTGGCATAGTCTGGGCAGTTCCATTCCGGTTAAAGGTCGGAAAATGGCTAAAACCAGGAAAGAACCGGATAGAAGTCGAAGTAACCAATCTGCCAGCCAACCGTATCGCTGATATGGATCGCAAGCATATAGAATGGCGTATCTTTAAGGATATCAATATGGCAAAGCTGAACTACGTAAAAGGCGACTACAAAAACTGGGATGCGATGCCTTCCGGTCTTAACGGGAATGTACTCTTAATACCAGTAAGTTACAAGGAGTAAAAGCTGTTTTACCGGATAGTAAAACTCAAAGTTCAGCAAGGAATAAAAAGACTTCAGCAAGTCTCTTTTAAAATATGCTCAAATTTCAGCCGGAATTTGTACAACACATAAAAAACATTTGTACAAACTTCCGGCATTTTTGTACAGAAATAAAAAAAACATCAGCATGTTTTCACATAAACATGCTGATGTTTTTATCCACTTATGGGCAGATTCTCTTTCTATCGTTGTAAAGTAACTCCCATCAGCCCGATAACTACGTCATTGGCAAGAGTTTCAAGGGTAAGCGATTCAAGCGTTTTTTCCGGATCGAGCGACATATCCAGCAGGACTCCTGCTCCGCCTTCTATCTCACGACCGTACACGCCCGTTATACCTAACTCTTTTCCCAGGTCACGACTTACTTTTCCGGTTTTCAGATGTAAGCGATACGGACGAGGTTCAGGCACTGTAAATGCTTTTCCATCTACATAAAAATCCTGTTCTATCGGACACCAGTTATCCGGATTAGTCAGAGTCAGTTCGGTATACGTACCGTCGGTATAACGCACTTTCAGCACCCCATTTGCAATGTGACACTGCATATGATTGGTACTTCCGGCAAGCAACAAATACGCATGCGACGCTTTTCCTGCAAGCGGAATACAAATACTGTCTGGATAATTGTCCCACAAAGAAGTAAATGCAATATTATTTCCTTCTTTCATCAGGCGGAACGGAACACCCAGCGAAGTATTAAACCGGTTGTCACGAACCAGATTCCGCAATCCACTGTCGTCAATCGAAGCGCTCAGCAACGGATGACACCACTCCCCTATGCCCTGCACAGGAAGCTGCAAGGTAGTATACGGAGAACGCGGAGAGAAATATTGTTCACGGAAAATAGAAGTAACCGAATCGTTCAAGTATTTATCCATATCAATCATGCGGCAAGCAGATGTATTCACCTCCGAGAAATCCTCTCTCGCTGCAACATAAGGAGACTGGATGAAGACATTTACCGGTTGCCACCAGTCCATATCTCCTTGTCGGGTACGGACAAAGAAAGTATGATGTCCTTCTACCCCTTTATTTATGTTTGTGCTGTAACTGTTTCCTTCAATCGTTGTAGATGCTGAAATACCCTGCGGATCGTAAATTTCACACAGTTGGATTCCCTGAGGCGCGCGAAGTGAAATCTGTCCACCGGCATCAACGCTCAGTTCTCCGGCAACAAGTGTCTGCAAAGGTTTTCCTTTCCAACGAATAGTTATTTCGGCATTTTCCGTTTCAGGAGCTACCACGAGTAATTCCGGACTGCCACTTGCTGCATCAACCAAACTCCAGTCCGCTTTCTTTCCGTTCATTTCAACCGAAGCCACTTTCTCGCGAACAGCCTTTATCCGAAGTCCGATTTCTAATGGTTTGCCGAAACGCTGGGTAATTTGATAAGTATCTGTATCTTTTTCTCTTGAGAAACGATAGGTCACATCCGGCGTTACGAGCGATGCTTCCTTCCAGTCGGACGGAAATCCCGGACGGATAACCAGCCTATCGTTCATCAAATCGGGCAAAATGCCATACACACCCTGAATCATAACGCGTGAAGCAACTCCTACAGGATCACCAAAATCACGGTAACATTCCCCACGGGCAGCATCGTAAAAACTAATCTGCCCGAAGTTTCCGGGACTGTCGCCTAGATACATGCCATCGAGAACAGAGCTTTTCAATAGTTTATATCCCTCATCAGAGCGGCCTGCCTGAAAATAAGCAAGAGCCGTATGCATCACTTCGGCAAAGGCTACATTGTTGATACTCCACGAATAAGGCAGCCAGTTGGTGGTAGAGATTGTAGCATAACCCTCATCCTTCAGTCCCTTTCCTTCAACCGGAATATGAGGAATCTGCGTATCGACATATCGTGTTGCCTGATAAGCCTGAAACGGATTAGCCGTTTCGCTGTCCAACGCATGATAAATAGTCCAGACTCCCGCACTCTCATGCAAACGCTTGTGCCCCATGAAATCCTGATATTCCGCCCAATGACCTTTATCAGACAACCATAAACGTTTATTCATTGCAGCCAGAATACGGTCAGCCTCTTTCTGATACGGTTCCGGATTCTCCCCTATCTTACGGGCTATTTCCGCAGCCATCTTATTGGCACGATAGTTATAGGCAGACGAATGCGTCACTGCTCCACTGTTATAATACAAGGCATCGCTCGCCCAGATACAGGCATACGCATCATACAAGCCGTCATTGTCGGGGTCATAATTCAGTTTCTCCCAGGCAAGATGACGAGTTATTACCGGCCACATCTGGCGGGCATAATCCAAATCACCTGTCCAGTTGAAATGCCACAACAGTTCATCGATATAACATAAGTTCATGTCATAGTGATGCATCTGATTGTTTCGACGTGGATTACGACAAATATATCCGTTACTATACTGAGGAGTTCCCCATTTTTTGACAGAACGTGCCAGATGCAAAGCAGAATCTTGTGCCGGATGCGGAATCGTATTGGGTACATCGGTTACCTGACTGGCCGCATAAGCATCGAAATGCTTACGGGCACGGTCGTGCCATCCCAAAGCATCTCCCGTATAAGCAGCACGCCATCCGCTTAGCGGCATGCGCCATCCTACCGCTCCATGAAGCCAGACCTGCCCGTCCCAAATACCATCGGCAGCAACAGCCAGTGCTCCGCCCAGCGTATTGAAATAAGGATCGGGAGTAGTAAAACGGATACGCGAAGCCAGTGTCTTTCGAGCATCCTCAGCTTTCTGATACAAACGTCTTCCTTCATCAAGCGAAACAAGCTTCAAATCCAGATTTTCCAAAACCAGATAAGCCTCATCTGTCAACGGCAAATCGTACACTTTCTGCATTTGAGGCTTTTCGGGGGCTTCGAAACATCCAGGAGGATCGGCTCCCATATCACCGTTACGACTCAGTTTCTTCGCCCGGATTTCAGAGATAAAACAACGCAAAACCATATCCTCCGCCAAATCTTTCGCTGAGAATTTCCAGACAGCTCCGTCAGCATCCGGAAAAGCCAATACAGACACAGAGAGCGTTCCTTTTCCTAAAGCCGCATCTTTCAGCAGATACGTACGTCGGCCGGCAGTATATCTGGCTTCACAAAATTCAATTGAATCGAGAGCGACTGACACTCCCCTGCCTTGCAGAAGGAAACGAATATGTTTGCTGTTACGCTTATCGTATGCAGCAAAAACCGGACGGTCGCTTGTTTCAAGACGAAAAGGCGACCAGCTTCCGTACAACGCTCTGGTAAACCGGTTCTTCCCGTTTATACACACAAAATCGTCCCCCTCGGGATAATACTGAAGCGTACGCTCAGCCCCTCGTTTATGCTCATTGTAAGAAGTCGACTCGATAAAGTCGCCGATCTTTTTAGCCTGTTTGGTTTGTGCCGGTAAGGAAACAGTTCCCAGTGCCAACAGCCACACAAACGAAAACAAGTTTCTTTTATTCATTTTTCAAATAGCTTTATTCATTCTAAAAAATACAGATTAACCAGAAGTCATTTACTCTTGAATACTTCCAGTTAATCCGTATTCTCTAAACATATTCAATTTATCATGGAAGTGGCTTCAGACCTTCCCAACGCACATTCCACTTACCATCTTTCGGAAATCCCGGATTTACACCTTCAGAACCATCCCAACCGGCACACATCATCGCTACCGCAGTAAGCAATCCACCATTGCCTGGCAAATATACACGCAGACGTCCGTCCTGATAGTTATGTCCGTTTACCAAATAAGTATTGGTACGCTTATCCATGAGCAAAGCACCTACAGCCTTCTCAGGTTCACCCAGACGAGCAGCATCCATGGCAGTCATCGGATAGTCCCATCCCCATGTCTTGTTCCAGTTCCAGTTATCCCATACCCAGTTCAGTGTATTCTTCATATATTCAGGATTGACCAGTTTATTCATCGGCAAAATACCTACTGCTCCAAGCACAGCCATATGATCGGATGTAAAACGTATATCCTTGTATGTATCGACAGCTGTTTCGGCAGCCAGATACAACTTATCTTCATTGTAAGCAAGAGGAGAAAGCTTTTCTATCAGTGTATCCCATTCAGACACACGCTCCATACCGGCACGTTCGCGCCAGGTCTGTGCAGTCTGCATACCAAACAACCAGTATGACAATTCAAACGGAGGATTTACCGTATCGGCAGCACGTAATGTTTCTTGTGCAGGAATAGCTCCTTTCAGAATATAGCGGTCGTGTTCCTTATCGTAAACAGCAAACGAATACATGAACTCGGCTGTCTTCTGAATCAGATCATTGTATTTCTTAATCAGTCCATCCGATGGATTGGCACGATACAGAAGCTCTGCCAGATAAATCAAATGTGGCTGCTGCCAGATAAGGAAGCTTCCGACATTGGAAGGTGCTTCCATTCCGCTAGGATCTGTCATCTTCATCCAACGTATTCCTTCGAATCCTTGACGTTGTGCTATTTCACGGGCAACTGGCTCAGCCTGATGATACCATGCCAATGTACGGTCGAGCAGTTCAGGATGTCCCCATAAAGCGAATTGTGCCTGATGCCACCAAATCATTTCCATATGGAACTTGCCAAACCAAGAATTATAAGTAAGCCCGGTTTCTTGTGGAGGAGTAGAACCTGCACACTGAATTGCAAGCAGGTATTGACTCAAAACAACACGACGCTCCAGTTCTTTTGCTCTAGGATCGGTACAGAGAGAGAAATCGGCTACTCCACCTTTATTCCAGAAGTTATTCCAATATTCGGACGAAGCCTTCTCCGCTTCAGCAAATGTAACAGCAGGAGTCTTGGATTCCTCCGGAGTAAACTGACAAGTAAAGGCCAGAACAGTATCAGCAGGTGTCAATACAAAATAGTTTTTACTCTTCTCTGCCAATGTAGCTTTTCCTTCCCAACGGATAGTTACATAGTAAGTTGTAGCATCAAATTCACGCTTCAGTACTGCCGACTGCTCGTCTTGACTGACAAGAGTAGTAGTATGTTTATCGTTTGCATTCCAGTTACACGCATCATCACAATGTCCCCCTGTAGGATAAGGGAAATGGAATTTTATTCCAGGGTGTGACTGAGATGAAACACGGGCAGCAATCATATCATATTCCGGATGACAAACAGTCTGCACATAGTACGGAACGTCCGAAATACTGAAACTACTGCTCACCTCTCCATTCCACATATCCAGTTTATGCTGGATATTCTGCAACTGAGAAGTCGTAACACCATCTTCCAGTTCCAATCCCACAATACCCAAATGCAAACGGTGAGGATTAACACGAAGCCAATTGGATGCCTCACGTTGACGTCCTTCTTCTTTAAATTGACAAGAATATATCTCCTTATGTCCACGACCAAAATCGTATTCTCTCCAGGCATCCTCCGGCTTATATCCATCAGGGTTAGCAAAACTATGCCAGCCCCACTGACTCTGTGTTCCTAAAGGTACACCATTTTTATATACATCGGGAAATGTTTGCAGTCCGGTAATATCTGTTGTAAAAGCAAACTCTCCATTACCAACAGACAAAGATGCCAATGAATCTACTGCCGTCACAGAAGGATTGTTGCGGGTAACCAACGCACGACGGTCGATAGATTCTTGCTTTTCAGCGCTGCACGCTGCTAAAGTCAGGGCAGCAAGTGAATAAATCAGTTTTTTCATGTATTCTTAATTTTATTTCTTTAAGTTAATGTAGAACCTTGAATAATAGCATATTTATGTACATTGCGAATATAAAACATCTAAACAAAATCCTACATAGAATAATGTACATTCTACTAGAAAAATATACAAATGCACGAATATCATACTCATTTAAATAAAAAATCCATTCAGATTAGTTAGTATTTCACCAAGCCATTAATATACAGTTCAATATTAGTGTAATATTTGCTAATCGTAAAAGATGAAGCATCACCAGCATCCTGCGGATTTAATTTATGCTCTTTTTCCCACTTATCAGGCATACCGTCGCCATCACTATCCTGTAGAGGGGTACCTTTTCTCAATTCAGGCCAGCCTCCTGCTTGAGCGGGTGTGTCAATAAAGCCATTCTTTCCATATAATGAAATACCTCGTTTTATCTGACTCACTATTTCGCTGTCATAACTGTCACGTACCAGACTGCAACCAGCTTGTTCCAATACTCTACGATACGCCTCCTGAGGTATATCCTCCTGAATAGGCTCGTATGCAAAAGGAAGACTAACCAGACAAGCAAGCGAATCTTTACCAAAAACACCTTTTCTGTTGTCTTCAGAAACTGCTACATTCCCTTCTAATATATTACCACTTATATAATATCTTCCTGTACCGTCTTCAGCTACATCCAGCAGTTTATAAGGACATTGAGTACCAGGCCCCGGTTTATAATAGTTGGCTACCATATTAATTTCACCATAACGTCCGCCTCCATAAGCCGCCTTAAATCCCCAGTTAAAGACAACATTATTACGGAAATCTACCATTTTCGTGCTATCAACCGATGAAAATCTCGGATTACGGCTAGAATGATTTGCCAATAAATTGTGATGAAATGTCGCTTTATAGCCACCCCATATACCTCCAAAGCCATGACATCCTTTGGTATGAACAGAACATGTAAGACTCTGGTTAATCATGCACCACTGTACCGTCAGGTTCTTAGTCTTATAAATCGACAGACATTCATCAATCGACCAACTGGAGGTCAAATGATCCAGAATAACATGATGCTGTCCGTAACGTCCTCCACCTATACCGTCAGCATCAGTTTTATATTTATCACCTACCCTGACACGAATATAGCGTATGATTACTTCGTTTGCATTCACAATTAAAGGATTATCTTTTAGACAAATCCCATCTCCCGGTGCGGTCTGACCGGCAATCGTAATACTATCATGATTGATACGTAGAGGAGTTTTCAATTCAATCGTACCATCTACATCGAAAACAACAATTCTAGCCCCGCTCTGCTCTACAGCTTCCCGAAAACTGCCTTTACCGGAATCATTCAGATTAGTGACTTTTATCACTTTTCCACCTCTTCCTCCTACCGTATATTTTCCATAACCTTCTGCTTCGGGGAAAGCCAGGTGCTGTGCTTGAACATTGCTAAACATCCCCAACAGAATGTATAGAAACCCAATTCTTTTAAAAAACATATCTATAAACATATAGCGAATCAGAAACAATATTAAAAAAGGCAAGATTAGGGATATATCTCCAATCCTGCCTTTTCATTTCTTATTTTACAAGATTAATAACATGGATGCTGCTGACCTGCCAATCCAGGATTCACATCAATAATACTTGTTGTACTGAAAGGTAATATTTCAACCATATTTTTCTGTAATCCATAGAACATTCTGGTTATAAATGTATTATCTTCATACTCACTAGAATCAACATACAAACCACCTTTGCTCTTAATAGTATGGCAGCCAAACATATTCAAGATAGTATAAGTAACTGGAGTCAACTTAGTTCCAGCTGGAGCTGAATTTTCAGAGAAATAAACATTACCTGCTTCATCTTCGTAAAATTCTTTTTCCAAGAAACCTCCATTTACATTATCATTCAAAATATTCAATTTAGCTATTTCATCAGCAGTTAGTCCCATAGTTACAAAATCACTTTCTTTAATTGAAATATATGGCAATGCAATAGTCGGGTCCTGATAAACTGCCGTACCACCTTTGTAAGCACGATATACATCTACATTAGCATATTTACCTTCTCTATTTGCCAACTGATACAATTTTTCTTTTTCGGCAGTAAGATGTTCATATAAGATGCCCCAACGTGTCAAATCTGTTTTACGAAGAGACTCATGAGAAAGTTCCAATTTGCGTTCCTGAATTATTGCATTTTTAAATCCTTCATAGTCAGATGGTATTGTTCCTATCTTACTTTCATCATATTTGAAAGCACGCATACGTACCTGCTTAAACGCATCAATAGCATCCGATGTAGGACCATTATTTAACTCGTTTAAAGCTTCCGCATACATCAACAACACATCAGAATAACGCAACAGCGGGAAGTTTATATCACGACGACTGTCGGAAGTACCTCTGCTCTTACACCAGTTAATGCGGTATTTACCAACTCCTGATCCTATATATGTATTCATCTGATATGTACCGTCTGTGTACAAACCATAATTACAGATTGAAACATCGCGACGCTGGTCACCTTCATCAAATTCAAAATAGAATGTAGGCATTGTTATCATTTGTGCACCGCCTTTACCAAACGTACCTCCAGAACCATTCGTCGGAATACCATTTACATAACCAGTACGAACATCCGAAGAATTTGCTCCATACCATCCATATTCCAACATGGTTTCTTCATTGTACTGTTTCGTACACAAATCACGAAAGACCTCATCATAATTATCTAAAAGTCCATTTTCTTTTTGAGTAATAACAGCTTTACATGCATCTGCTGCTATTTGATACAATTCATGGATACGAGCTTTATCTTCACGTTGTGCAATGCGAACTGTAGAAGCATTATACGGAACAGTACTCAAATCCCAGCGCAAAGAATATCCAGCAGCATACAAAGCGACACGAGCTAAAATACCATAAGCAGAATTCTTTGTAAAACGTTCAGGAGTTGAAACCATTCCTTCACTTTGCCAAGGTAGTAAATCGATAGCTTGTTGCAAATCTCTGACACAATGATCGTAAATTGTATCACGGCTTACACGAGAAGAAGAGAAAGTAGTCAAATCGGATGTTGGAATATCAGTATACGGAACATCACCATAAAAACGTACAATATTCCAATATGCATATGCACGAATAGCCAAAGCTTCTCCCAATAAAGAATTTAATTTTTTCTGCTCACTCTCAGCAACTTTCATCGAAGGAATATTCTTTATGCAGACATTCACATATTCAATAGCCTTATACATGTTTGTATAGGTAGAACTCAACATAGAAGAAGTCGAAGTATAGTCATAATTAGAAACATTGTATTTGGAGTTTGTTTCCGAAGAACTAGCCTCATCTGTACCTTCCAACAACTGATATCCCAGTTCCTGAGTATGAATATTAGGATATGCACCAACAACGGCCATTTCTGCACGACCAACTGTTTCGAAAACAGAAGAACTATCAGCCTTTGATTCTGAAGGCATATCCAACCAGTCTTGACACGAAGCGCATGTAAATAATAGTGCCGATACGCCTACAATATTTATTATCTTTTTCATATTTATAAAATGCTATTAGAATGTTAAATTTACGCCAACAACCCAGCTCTTAGAACGTGGATAAGAAGAATTATCAATACCCGGAGTCAATGCACCACCTTCAGCAGAAACTTCAGGATCATAACCGCTATATCCTGTAATTGTAGCAATATTATTCAGTGTGCAATAAACTCTTGCATTATTTAATTTCAAATTCTGAATCCAAGCTTTAGGGAATGTATAACCTAAAGTAATCGTACTAAAACGTAAGTAAGAACCATCCTCAATATAATAACTGCTATGATCACTGATAGCTGTTTTATTATTCTGAGAAATATTCCACATAATGTCATCACCATATTGTCCAGGATTCAATTCAGCCAAACGCACCAAATCAGTAGCTTCTTTACCTGTAGCCGGATCAATCAATGTGAAACGATTATTCATTATCGCCAAAGAGTTCTGATTTGACAGATAAGGACCGATAAAGCGCTGAGTACTCATATTGAAGACATCATTACCAAATGAGAAATTCATAAATACAGATAAATCAAAACCTTTGTATCTGAATGTATTATTCATACCACCAGTAAACTTAGGTGCAGCACTACCTATCACAGTACGGTCGTTTGTAGACCATACAGGATTTCCATTTTCATCTACTTCACCTGTTTGTGGAACATACTTAGCATCACCAGGTTTTACTTGTGAACGATCAAATCCTTTCAATGATGGAACGCCGTCTTTTAACATATAGGTTCCATCTGGCTGTTGAACAAAATCATCTGTTGTATAAATTCCATCATATACTAATCCATAGAACTGTCCCAATGGTTTACCAACTTCTATCTTGTATCCCATGCGACTTTCATAATCTTGGATAAAGTAATTAGTTTCTTTATTACCGTAAAGTTCAAGTACTTTAGAACGGTTGAAAGCGATATTAAAATCAGTATTCCAAGTAAAATCTTTCGTACGAATATTAGTTGTATTCAATACCAATTCTACACCACGGTTACGGATAGCACCAATATTCTGATACTGGTCACTATAACCTGTTGAAGTTGGAATCTTATTCTTAATCAAAAGATTTGAAGATTCATTATTATAGAAATCAACTGACAGATTTACGCGGCTTCCTAATACCGATATATCCAAACCAACATTTGTAGTTGTTGTTTTTTCCCATTTCAAGTTAGAATTACCAAGTGTAGATCCCGGTACATAAGTAATGTAATCACTTCCATTAATACCATAATGTCCAGATCCATAGCTTGTAGCATACATGTTATTATCGATATTATTATTACCAGCTGTACCATAACCAACACGAAGCTTCAAGTTATCCAGAAAATCAACATCTTCTAAGAAAGCTTCTTCAGAAATACGCCATGCAGCAGATGCAGAAGGGAAAATTCCCCACTGATTTCCTTTTGCGAATTTTGAAGAGCCATCAGCACGTAATGTTCCAGTAAACAAATAACGTTCCTTAAAGTTATAAGAAAGACGGCCAAATACAGATACCAAACCTTCACGACTCTTACCAGACTTCCATGTATAAGGTTCACCCATGCTCACATCATTCAGTCCAAAATTACCATCTGTAAATTTACGGTACTCATTATCCAAATTCATTGATTCTGTATACCAAGTTTCCTGACCTAACAATATATTAAAATCATGAGCATGGTCATCTAAGTCGAAGGCATAGTTTAATGTATTAGTTACCTGCCATGAATATTTTTCATCATTATTACGATAGCCGTAACCATAAGGACTCTGATTAGCATCAGCCTGACGAGTAGAACCATTATCCCAATAATCTTCCCGCACCTGCTGCCACATATAGCTGGCTGCAGTACGCCAAGTCAAATTCTTTATGATATCAATTTCGATACCTGCATTTACAGTAGCAAAACGAGTGTATTTTTCCTGATCAATTGCTTCATTATCCAGCAAAGGGTTATTAATATCATAATTATCTGCTCCTGGCATATCAGAATATGCATCTGACAAATCTTGGCTAAGCATCTGTTCGTTAGTAAACTGTACACCACCTGTAACCGGCTGCAAAATAGTTTGCTTCAGTTTACCACCCAAACTACCTCCACCTTCAACTTTAGTCATCTGAAGGCTAGAAGAAAAATCAAAACGAACTCCCTTCCATAATTCATGATTCACTTTAGCACGAATACTATTTTTCTGATAACCATGCTTTGCCATAATACCATTTTCATCTGTATAATTATAGCTAATCATGTATTTTGTTTTTTCAGTACCACCAGTGATATTAACATTATGATTTTGTGTAATACCAGTAGAGCCAAAAACTTCATCCTGCCAGTCAATGCCTTCACGACTTCCATAATTATCATGAATACGACTATATGCTCCAGTATAAAAATCAGCATCATTAATATTGCCGCCAAACAAATTAGCAAAGCTGCTCTGATTGCTTCTCAATAACTGGAATTCATACTGATATTTCACATAATCCTCAACTCCCAGCAAATCTAATTTTTTTCCAAGATGATCAAAGCTTACGAAACCATTGTAAGAAACCTCAGTCTTGCCAGATTTACCAGATTTAGTAGTAATCAAAATAACACCGTTAGAACCGCGTGCTCCATAAATAGCCGTTGCAGAAGCATCTTTCATAACATCAATGCTTTCGATATCATTAATATCGACATTCTGCAAACCATTTTCCATCTGGAAACCATCAACAATATATAAAGGTTGTGTTCCTTGAGTTATAGATGTTCCACCACGAACTGTAATATTAATTTCAGAACCTGGAGCTCCACTCTGCTGAACAATATTCACACCCGCAGCTTTACCAGCTAAAGCTTGCGCAGCCGTACTAACAGGTGACATCTTCAAATCATTCGCACCAACTGAAACAGAAGAGCCGGTCAAATCTTTACGTTTAACTTTAGCATAACCAATTGCAACAACTTCTTCCAACATTTGACTGCTTTCTTTCAATGTCACATTAATCTGTGTACGTCCCTTTATTGCTACAGTTTGTGTCTCGTAACCAATATAAGAGAAAGTCAGTTCTTTCGCCGATGCCGGAACAGACAGTGTGTAATTTCCATCCATATCCGTAATAGTACCAACAGAAGATTGTCCTTTTACTGTTACAGAAGCTCCGATGACTACATCATTCACATCCCTTACTGTACCAGTAATTGTTTTGTTCTGAGCAAGAACATTCAAAGGAAAACTTATTAACAAAATAATTAATAAGTAGAGATTTTTTTGTACGCTTCTCATAGTTGATTAGTAATACATAAATTAATTATTAATTGATTTTTTAAACATTGCAAAGCTATGAAATCCACATAATTTATGCATATAAAATTGTACGTTTACCTATAAAATTGTACATGTAACTAATATTCAATATAATATCTACATAACAACATGAAACCAAGTATAAAAACGAATTTATCCTATTTCACATAATACATTTGGACTTAAGAAATAGGTCCTTAATCTGTTCACATGTAAAAATTAGTAAACAAACAAGATAAAAATCAACAAACTATAGATCTTTCAAAAGAAAAAGCCTGAAAATGCCTCACGGCATCTTCAGGCTCGAAAACAAGATTTAATATTATCTCTATTTTACCAACAATTCTATCTTTACATCTTCTTTATGAATATTCTTGCAATAATAAAATTCAGCATCTTTCTTTGCACTGATACGTATATGTTTCAATGTAATACCATCTATAGGCATTTCAGGTATTCCATTAAAATACATAGCCCGGCGTGCATTTGAACAGGTCAGATGTTCAATATGGATATTCCGGAAACAGGGAGTTGTTTCATCTACCGGCATTGGAGCAACTTTTACAGGAACGACTTCACCGCTTTCCAGAACTTCAACAGCTGATTTGCCTCCATAATAAAGATTAAAGGTTACTGGTTCGGTCGGAATATCAATCATCGAAATATTACGGATCCATATATTCTCTACGACTCCACCGCGACCTCGTTTACTCTTAAAACGGAGTCCAACATCTGTTCCTAAAAACTGACAGTTGCTGACAGAGATGTTACGTACACCTCCACTCATCTCGCTTCCTACTACAAAACCTCCATGTCCTTTGTATACCGTACATCCGTCCACTATTACATTCTCACAAGCACGGGCACGACGACGTCCGTCTTCATCTTTCCCGCTCTTCAGACAAATACCGTCATCACCCACATCAAACGAAGAATTTACGATTAAAGCATTTTTACATGATTCCAAATCAAGCCCATCACCATTCTGAGCATAGCTCGGATTACGTACTTCTACATTCTCAATCAAAACATTCTCGCACATAAGCGGATGAAGATTCCATGCCGGGGAATTCTGAAAAATTACTCCCTCCAGCCATACATTTTTACATTCTATGAAGCTAACCATCACTGGACGAAGGAAATGGCGTACACTTTGCCACTCTTCTTCTGTCTTCAGATTCTGAGGTACATTCATGTTACTGATAGTATCTCCTTTCAATGTTTCAGGATAAGGGAACCAGTAATCGGGACGCTTATATACTCCTCCTCGGGAAGTAGCCGCTTTCCATTGCCCCTCTGTTACTTTCTGTTTCTTTAAAGGACGCCAGTAATGACCGTTCCCATCAATCGCTCCTTGACCTGTTATGGCTACATTCACCAGATTACGACCCGATATCGGCGACTGGCAGCGTCGGGTATCCAAACCTTCGAATACCGTTTCTACCAACGGATATAAATCGACATCTGGAGAAAACAAAACAATAGCTCCTTTTTCTATATGCAAATTGATATTGCTTTTCAAAACAATCGGACCAGTAAACCATACACCAGCCGGAACTGTTAATTTTCCACCTCCTTTTTTATCCAAAGCATCAATAGCCTTGGCAAATGCTTCAGTACAAAGATGCATACCGTCGCCAACAGCCCCAAAATCTTTCAGGTTAACCTCATTATCCGGAAAAACCGGAGCCTTAACACGAGGCATCTCAAACGGTAAATCTTTATAAAGATACTCATATTTATATGGCTCCTCTGCCAACAACACATTCACAGCCAACCATACACAAGATAAAAATACAATTACTTTTTTCATTTTTCACTCATTCTTTTAATATCCTAATTGCAAACATCCCATGATATAAGGACCGGTTGCCTTTGCGTCGTTATCACGCATTTTTTCTCCTATATAATATTCAAAACTTCCATCACGGTAAGGATTACCTCCCAAACCTCCTACCTGACAGCAACGAGTCAAGGTTAAAGTACCATCCGCATTTTCACGCATCAATTTGTCATTCAATCCTTTAAAAGCCTTTTCTGCAACCGCCCGATACTTCTTGTCAATGTATCCCTTATTTATCGCCTTGGCATATGCATACATACACTGGCTCGTTACAGAAGCTTCTGGAAAATTGCCTTCCCGTTTGGGCTGATCAATAACCTGATACCACAAGCCATTCTTGTCCTGATACTTTGGAAGCGTTTCAGCAAGTCCCTGAATCCAACCGATCATATCTGCCCGCCCCGGATGATTCTCAGGAATATAATCGAGAGCATCCACAAGAGCCATAAACCACCAGCCAATGCTGCGTCCCCAGAAATTAGGCGAATGTCCCGTTTCCGGATTAGCCCAACGTTGAGATTTACTTTCATCCCAGGCATGATAATACAATCCGGTCCGAGCGTCATACGTATACTCATGACAAAGTCTGAACTGTTTCACCGCCTCATCTATTAAATCCGGACGATTGAACTCCGCACCGTATTGAGCCAGAAAAGGAGAGGCCATATACAAACCATCCAGCCACATCTGATGCTGATAGACAAGTTTATGCCAAAATCCACCTTTTAAAGTACGAGGGTGATGTTCGAGTTGCTTAACCAACACGTCCATCGCTTTCTTATACTTAACATCATGTGTTTCACGATAAAGATCGAATAAAACCTTTCCCGGATTGATAAAATCGAGATTATAAGTAGCCATATCATACTTATATATTTCTCCTTTATCGTTGATTATCGTATCCCCCCACTCTTCTACATAATCGAAGTAGCGTTTATCACCAGTAGCTTTCCACATGTCAAGCATCGCACAGCATCCTACCCCCTGAGCATACCCGAAGAAAAGACGTTTACCATGATCCAGCTGCCATGCCTGAGGGAAACGGCGCATCTCTGAATCGGCAAACTTCCGCGAAGCATTTTCAGGAGCAAAGCAATCTGTACGGAAAGGAACTGCAGGTATACCTGCTCCGTTACAAAGATTTACCCGGAAAAAAGTTCCCCAACCATATCTCACTGCAACGGGATGCATTACTTTGTCTGAAGTAAGCTCCAGCTTATTTCCTTTTATAACAGCCTGTGCCGGATAAAAACGTTCATCTTCTCCGGATATGAAAAAGCCTTTTACATCACCTCCATCAAGAGTTTTCAAGCCACCTTCGGTATAATCAAAGCTCAATATCACTTTGCTCCCGTCAATCTTCATCTTTTTATATACAGGACCTGAATAGGCCACGTTTTTCCCATACTGCTTTGCCAATGCCCATGCAGCCAGCCGCTCGCCTGCCACACGTTTGTTACGCGGATGAATATCCGTAGAATCGGCAGCATCTACCACAACAGCCATTCCAACATTTTTCAGTCCGCTCTCACGCCAGGTCTTCAACTGTGCTTCGCGAATCTCGGCCGGCTGTCTGTAATGAGGAGCTATCTGCATAAAATAGAAAGGCATGTCTGATTGCCCCCACCGTTCACGCCAGGAATTTATCATATTAGTGAAAACCTGCTGATACTTTTCAGCGCGAATAGAATTAGATTCTCCCTGATACCAGATGTTTCCTCTTACCGTATATCCGGCAATAGGAGCTATCATTCCGTTCCAAAGCGTAGAAGGTACTTTACAATAGTCTTTATTACGTTTCACATTTTTCAAAGCAAACTGCTGAAGGACATCACTATATAGAGTATCATCTTTCATTACTTCCATAGAAGTCCACGATTCAGCATGTGTACCTCCCCACGTAGACTGAATCAACCCGACAGGAACTCCCAGTTCGTTATGCAGTTTCTTTCCAAATACAAACCCTACAGCCGAAAAGTCACGTATATTTTCGGGAGAACAGACAACCCATTTACCAGTACAGTCATCCTGTTCTTTTTCGTGGGCCAGCTGATGCTCTACATGAAACAAACGTATTTCGGGATAATCTGCATCTTTCATTACTTCCGCTTCGCCCAGCATACCGGTTTTCCACTTCACCTTCGGGTCATGGGCTACGGGAAACTCCATGTTAGACTGTCCTGTACAAAGCCAGACTTCACCGATCAATACATTACGTATAGTAATGACATTTTCTCCTTTAACTGTCAGGGAGTGATTGTCTGACGCTTTGGATGTAGATATATATACCCTCCAGCGTCCGTCTTTTCCAGCCGTAGTGCTAATGCTTTTTTCATTCCAGGAAGGTGCAACCGAAATATTTTCACCTGGAGCAGCCTTACCCCATATACAGACTTTGGTCTGTGCCTGCAGAACCATATTGTCGGAAATAATGGAAGGGAGTGTTACCTTAGCCTCAACCGAAGATATACCCAGTAACATCCCCATGCATAGACAATAGAATTTTTTCTTCATCGTGTTTTTAATAGTTGTTCATTATTCAAATAGTACAGACGCAAATATACAGGCTGAATGTATATCTTTCCATATAAAATAGTACGTTTACATGGAAACTGATTCACAGGCATAAAAAAACATCCTGATGTTTCTAAAAAAATTGAGCAATTTTTTTCAAAAACATCAGGACGTTTTATATAAAAATTCACGTTCTTTTTTTAAAACTGAAACAGAGCTACCAGCACTATACGATGATTGAGTATAGAATGAGAGTTTATTGCTTTTGCTTTCGCATCAAATTCATCGCCATACCAGGCATTACAGAGTGAATACTCCGCCCCGAATTTCCAGTGAGGAATATTATAAGTAAGTTCAGCTGTACCGGTAAACAACTGGTCGAGCGTTGTTCCTGTTCCTAATGTACCATAAGGAACTTCTTTGGTTGCACCCAGATTTTTCAGATAACCAAAGAACAAAGCCGGACGCCATTTCTTTCCATAAGCCACATTCACCCATGTAGAAGATGTACGCAACGGGGAGTACTGCTGTTTTCCCGTCACCTCATCGATACTGGTTATTCCATATCCTCCCACAGTACTTGTCTGAGTCAGATTAGTTCCCAGTACAGTTTTGGCAGATACCAGCCAGTTCTCCTTTGTATACTTCACATGAGCCTCTCCGGAGATACCTGTTACACGTTCATTTACGAAATAAACCGCGTCTTCAGTTTCCGATTGGGTACGAGGAGTAATAGAACTTACATGCAATCCAGCTCCGGCTATCAGTCCCGGACGTTTATAATCTACCCCCAAATAAAATTCAGGAACACAGCTCTTTTTCATGAATTCCTGGCTTTTCTGGGTAGAGGTTTCTCCCGGTTTATTAGTTTTAGGACCAACTGACAAGTACTGCGACTGCCAGATAGCAGCAGCAGTAAGCATAAAATTATTAGAAGTAAAACGATAGCGAATCTGAGGAGCACGGCTAAACGGTTGGTAAGGTGCACCCATATTCAAATTCAATATTTCAGGAGCGACATCACCATACAACGGATGCCAGGTCTGTCCTACCAGAAGCGCTGATTTGCCCCAATCCAGATTAAAGTAGACATGACGAATACGGAACAACGAATAAGTAGTACCCGAACCACGGAAATCAACTTCTACCTTAGCCGAGGTCTTGGCTTTTCCCAACATCGGGCCTGTAACATCTACCCCCAGACGAGTATATAACGTATAAAAATTACCATTACCTACTCCATTCAGATCGTGTCCGTTCGGATCCAGATTTTCATCCAGCGGGTACATATAAAACAATCCGTCTACAGTTTCCGAATTAGACCGGGTGTTATAGAACAAATCTGTACGTACCTGACCATAAAACTTATAATCAAACCCTTTTTTCTGTGCAAATACACTCCCCGAAACTCCAACGAGCAAGGCGAGTGACATGAATACTTTTTTCATCACTATTTAGATATATAATCAGAAATAAAAACCAAATCCTATCTTAAAACCAAGCTTACTGTATTCCGAACAATTCGAAAAACTCAAGTCATAATATACAGCCGGTTCTACGGTAATCGTCCCATTCAGGAAAAATGCATACCCCAGCTCCGGAGTCAGACAGACAAGATCTTTACGATTTACACTATTCGACAAATGTTTATAAGCCAGGCCTAATCCACCATACAGGCCACAGTTAGACAAATAATATCTTGCTCCGGCTCCTACACTTGTTTCATCCATACCGTGTTCTACATACTCTCCCTTGAAATTAACCAGCACCATCAGGTTGTCGACAACAAAAGCTCCGCTACCAACCTGGAAACCAAAGTTAGTTCCTTCGTATTTGCTATGCGAGAGATTCAGTCCGGTAAGAGAAGTATTCAGATACCATTTTCCTTCTTCGAATTGAGCATGTGCATTGATACAACTTATCAATAAAATAAATACAAATAATAATTTCTTCACCATAAATATATTTTAAGAATTGATTGTCGCAAAAGTAACAAAAAAACGCCATGAAATAATATTTTGCCACGGCTTTTTAGCAATTCACCAGCTCTGTCAGAAAAGCCTTGCCGATATAAAGAAAAAAGTCTTGCCGCAACTGACTATATGAGATGACATATCATCCTTAATCAGTAGCTGCAAGACTCTGCTATCCTTTGACCAAAGGATATAGTAAAAAATTAAATACGTTTTTTCTCCTTCTTATACCAGACAGCAAACCAGATTATTGCAATCAGCACACAAACAGCACCGAGAGGATAAGATATACTTTCAGATAAGGCAAGTCCTTCTGGAGCTATTAATATATAGGTAGAACATACTGCCGTCATGAAAAGAGCAGGAATAAGCGTTACCCAATAGTTTTTCTTTTCATGTACCAGCCATACAGTAATTGCCCACAGTGTGAAAACAGACAAAGCCTGATTGCACCACGCAAAATATCGCCATATAATCTTAAAACCCTCTGCATCGCCAAAGCTGTACAACAGCAATGCAATAGTCACAAGGAATATAGGTATGCAGATAAGCAAACGACGACGAATACTGCGTTGCTCTACATGAAAGAAATCAGCAACAATCAGACGTGCAGAACGTAATGCTGTATCTCCACTGGTAATCGGTGCAGCTACAATACCAAGTATAGCCAAAATACCCCCGAAGGTTCCCAGCCAGTCCTTCGAAATATCAGTAGCTACCTTCGCTCCCGAATAGGCAACTCCAGTTGCTTCATCTACAATACCGTTTTCATGGAAAAAATAAGTGGCCGCAGCAGCCCAAATCAAAGCAACAATACCTTCGGTCACCATTGCTCCATAAAAAATCGGACGACAATGCTTTTCATTAGTGATGCATCGTGCCATCAATGGAGATTGCGTAGCATGAAAACCACTAATGGCTCCACAGGCAATGGAAATAAACATCATCGGGAAAATAGGATTCCGTTCATATTTTGTTCCAAATCCATTCCACATTTCAGGCAAATCCGGACTTTTTACATACAGCATAACCAAAATTCCTACAGCCATGAAAAGCAAAGCAAAGGCAAACAATGGATAAATCTTACCGATAATCTTATCAATCGGCATCATCGTTGCCAATATATAATAAAGGAATATCACGATAACCCAAAAATAAACATCAAGAGAAGCGGGAGTCATACCAGCCAATAATTCCGCCGGTCCTGAAACAAACACAGCTCCAACCAATATCATCAACAGAACTGTAAAGACACAGGCTACCTTTCGGGTTCCGCTTCCCAAATATCGTCCTATAATCTGTGGCAGACTTTCGCCTGAATTTCGAAGTGACAGAGTTCCGGCCAGGAAATCATGTACCGCGCCTGCAAATATAGTTCCGAAAACAATCCAAAGATAAGAGGCTGTACCAAACTGTGCTCCCATAATAGCACCGAAAATTGGTCCGAGACCTGCAATATTCAAAAACTGGATCATAAATATTTTCCATGTAGGAAGAGGTATAAAATCTACCCCGTCGGTCATAGTCAGTGCCGGAGTCTTACGGTTGGGATCGGGAGCAAACAGTTTATTGACATAACCTCCGTAAATCCAATAACCGACTACTAACAGAATTAAAGCTATACTAAAAGTTATCATAATAAAAAGTATTTAAGTGAGCGCAAAAGTAATAATTTAAAAGAACATATTGCTATCTTTGCAAAACTAAAAAACGAAATTATGTACAACAGACTTATAACTATTTACATTGTTATTTTGGGGTTCATTATTCCCCTGTCCGGATATGCTCAACCCAAATATGAAATACGGGCAACCTGGCTCACCACATTGGGCGGACTGGACTGGCCTTCGCATAAAGCAACATCAGCCAAAACTATCGAACTTCAGAAACAAGAATTATGTAAGACACTTGATGCACTGAAACGTGCAAACTTCAACACCGTATTGTTTCAGACCCGCTTGCGTGGAGATGTCATTTATCCATCTGCCATAGAACAGTTTACAGAATCCTTAACCGGACACGAAGGAGGAAATCCCAACTACGATCCACTGAAATTTGCCATAGAAGAATGTCACCGCAGAGGTATGGAACTGCATGCATGGATTGTAACCATCCCTATAGGAAATACCCGACAGGTTAAGCTTTTAGGTAAAAAATCTGTAACACGAAAACAGCCCTCCATCTGCAAGCTATATAAAGGGACATGGTATCTGGACCCGGGAAACCCTCAAACAGATAATTATCTTGCAAGTATTGTGCGCGAAATTGTTTCCCGCTACGATATAGACGGCATTCATCTCGACTATATCCGATACCCGGAACGGGCATCAGACTTTCCCGACCAGAGTACGTATCGCAAATATGGCAAAAAAGAATCTTTACAGCAATGGCGCAGAAATAATATCACCCGCATTGTGCGGCGTATTTATACAGAAACAAAATCGCTAAAGCCCTGGGTAAAGGTAAGCAGTTCTCCTGTTGGAAAATACAACGATACCAAACGCTATCCCTCAAGGGGATGGAATGCCTATGAAGTCGTTTACCAAGATGCACTCCAATGGCTGAAAGAAGGAATACACGATGCTTTATTCCCGATGATGTATTTTCAGGGAAATCATTTTTATCCGTTTGCCCTCGACTGGCAGGAAAATAAAAACGGACGATGGATTGTCCCTGGGTTAGGTATTTATTTTCTCCACCCGAAAGAACAAAACTGGCAGCTTGATGAAGTGGTACGGCAAATCTCTTTTTTGCGTAATATAAAACTTGACGGACAGGCTTACTTCCGCAATCGTTTTTTGGTTGACAATACAAAAGGAGTGTTCGATGAACTGAAAGAGCATTTCTACACACAACCTGCTGCCATTCCTGCTATGACATGGATAGACAGCATAGCTCCTTCCGTTCCGGCAAATCCCGTCTTTATCCCGTTGGATAAAGGAGTAAAGTTAAGCTGGAATGCATCTACCGATAATTCCTCGGTTCCGGTATATTATCGTATATATGCTTCGAATACTTATCCGATAGATATCACACAGGCATCAAACCTGATTGAAATAAGAACAGACTCTACGCAGTATATCTTCTGTCCCGAAGTTCCATGGCAAGAACGGATATATTGGGCAGTTACAGCTGTAGACAGGTATGGAAATGAAAGCCAGCCTCTGGAAATGAATCAGCCATTCACGACAAGCTACGTAACAAAACAAGAAAAACGATAGGACATAAGCAAAATAATCCGTACTTTTGCACATTCAATTGAACAAAAACAAACAAATAATATCTCATGAGCAATCAACGATACATGCAGCGCGGTGTTTCCGCATCGAAAGAAGATGTGCATAACGCCATTAAAAACATTGACAAAGGTATTTTCCCTAAGGCTTTTTGTAAAATTATTCCTGATATTCTAGGTGGTGATCCGGAGTATTGCAATATCATGCATGCTGACGGAGCCGGTACAAAGTCGTCTTTGGCTTATTTATACTGGAAAGAAACTGGTGACTTGTCTGTTTGGAAAGGAATTGCACAGGATGCCTTGATTATGAATATCGACGACTTGTTGTGTGTCGGAGCTGTAGACAATATCTTGGTATCGTCAACTATCGGACGTAATAAACTGCTGGTTCCGGGTGAAGTGATTTCGGCTATCATCAACGGAACAGACGAATTGCTTGCCGAATTGAGAGAAATGGGAGTAGGTGTTTATGCAACAGGAGGTGAAACTGCCGATGTTGGTGACTTGGTTCGTACTATTATTGTCGACAGTACAGTGACATGCCGCATGAAACGTGCTGATGTAATTGACAATGCAAATATCCGTCCGGGAGACGTTATCGTAGGTCTGGCTTCGTACGGACAGGCTACTTATGAAAAAGAATATAACGGCGGTATGGGTAGCAATGGCCTGACAAGTGCACGTCATGATGTTTTCTCTAAATATCTTGCAGAGAAGTATCCGGAAAGCTACGACAAGGCAGTTCCAGAAGAATTGGTTTACAGCGGCAACTTGAAATTGACAGACGCAGTAGAAGGCTCTCCGCTGGATGCAGGAAAGCTGGTTCTCTCTCCTACCCGTACTTATGCGCCTGTTGTAAAAAAATTGCTGGATGCTCTTCGTCCGCAAATTCATGGTATGGTTCACTGCTCAGGTGGTGCACAAACTAAAGTATTACATTTCGTTGGAGACAATTGTCGCGTAATCAAAGACAATCTCTTCCCTGTACCTCCATTGTTCCGCACTATCAAAGAACAAAGTGGAACCGACTGGGATGAAATGTATAAGGTATTCAATATGGGACACCGTCTGGAAGTTTATTTGTCACCGGAACATGCTGAGCAGGTTATCGAAATCAGCAAATCATTCAACATCGATGCTCAGATAATCGGACGTATTGAAGAAAGCGATCATAAAGAGCTGATTATCCGTAGTGAATTTGGAGAATTCAAATACTAACTAATAAGAAAGCTTACCATAGTCATAAATAATAAAGTTCTACAATAGCCATCTTAACAAAAATATCTATTTGATGACTATTTCATTCAGGAACAATTATTTTATGGCAGACTATGGTAAGCTTTTGTTTTGCAAAATAACAACTTATATATTAGAGAATTAATAAACTAACACTCTTTGGAATATGGCAGAAAACAATACCATATTAGAAAAATTGGATGGATTAGTAGCTCGCTTCGAAGAGGTATCAACCCTGATTACCGACCCGAACGTTATATCTGACCAGAAACGATATGTAAAGCTGACGAAAGAATATAAAGAACTGGGAGATCTTATGCAGGCACGCAAGGAGTATCTGCAGTGCCTCAACGGATTGGAAGAGGCTAAAATGATGATGGCTGAGAACGATCCTGAAATGAAAGAAATGGCTCGCGAAGAAGCAGCTGCTTGCGAAGCTCGTCTTCCACAACTGGAAGAAGAGATTAAGCTTCTGCTGGTTCCTGCTGATCCGCAAGATGATCGCAATGCTATTCTGGAAATACGAGGTGGTACAGGAGGAGATGAAGCCGCTATTTTCGCAGGGGACTTATTCCGTATGTACTCAAAATATTGCGAATCGAAAGGCTGGAAACTGGAAGTATCTAGTGCAAACGAAGGAGCTGCCGGAGGTTTTAAGGAAATTATTTGTTCGGTTACAGGAGATAAAGTTTACGGAACTCTTAAATATGAATCAGGAGTACATCGTGTACAGCGTGTACCGGCTACTGAAACTCAGGGACGCGTTCATACATCAGCCGCTTCTGTAGCTGTACTACCCGAAGCAGAGCCGTTCGATGTAGAAATCAATGAAGGCGAAATAAAATGGGATACATTCCGAAGCGGCGGTGCTGGTGGTCAGAATGTAAACAAGGTAGAATCAGGAGTCCGCTTACGCTATAATTGGAAAAATCCTAATACCGGTGTAGTGGAGGAAATTCTTATCGAGTGTACAGAAACCCGCGACCAGCCTAAGAATAAGGAACGTGCCTTATCACGTCTGCGCACTTTCATCTATGATAAAGAGCATCAAAAGTATATCGACGACATTGCATCTAAACGTAAAACAATGGTCAGCACAGGAGATCGTTCTGCTAAAATCCGCACATACAATTATCCACAAGGACGTATAACCGATCACCGTATCAATTATACGATATACAATCTGGCAGCTTTCATGGATGGAGATATCCAAGATTGCATCGACCATCTGATTGTTGCAGAGAATGCAGAACGATTGAAAGAAAGTGAGTTGTAATAGCTGATTTTTCACTAAAATGCTAAGGCACTGGTTACAAAAAACAATTCAGACCTTCAATGGGGCGCTCCAGATTAATCTGAAGCGTTTTCCCATTACTTTATTCTTTATTTTATCTTTAACCTGTTATCTCTGTTACTTAGTAGCAGCTGATCAGCCGGAGAACAAGAAACTTTACTGGATACTAGGATACTACCTATCGGTAGGAACCTTACTTTCTCTTTCTCTGCATTTATGGTGTGAGGAAATCAAAAGTTTGATAAAGAAGAGTATTATTCAAACAGGAGCACATGCACTCCTGATAGCCGATGCATTTTATTTATACTCCTATTCTTATGAGAAGTCTTTCACTGAAATAGGAATTGCTCATGGAGCAGGACTTTTGGCCATAGGGCTTTCTATCTTTTTTCTCTCTTTTCTAAAAGAGAAAAATGATATACCGAGCTGGAATTTCGCAGTATCAAGTATTACATCATGCATTACAGCCAATTTGATAGGATGTGTGATGAGCTGCGGAATCAGTCTTTTGGTATTGTCATTGCATAAACTATTCAACATAGACATTGATACCCGATATTATTTATATATCGTTATCATATGTAATGTATGTTTGCCTCTGTTATTATTCCTGGGACTATTACCTTCCAGACAAGAGAAACATAACACATTCCCTTTATTACATTCATTCTTAAATAATGTAATTCATTATTTATTCCTTCCTCTTACGGGAGGATATCTGATTGTACTTTACATTTATGCACTACGTATTCTAGCCAGTTGGGAACTTCCGATCGGATGGGTTTCATGGCTGGTCATTGCATTAATGACTGGATGTATTGCCATTGAATTCGGATTATATCCAACTCGAATGGCACATGGCAAGCGCATGGATGAATTAATAGCCCGCTGGCTTCCTGCATTTGTATTGCCTCTGCTTTGCTTAATGACTATAGGCATTATCCGGCGATTTAATGATTATGGAGTGACAATCAACCGCCTGTATTTAATCACACTCAACGTCTGGTGCTACTTTGTATGCATAACTCTGATTTTGATTAAGGCCAAAAGAATCAATTGGATTCCTGTTTCTTTTTCTATAATTTTTCTGTTGACTTCAATTCTACCGGTCAATTACTCAAGTATTACACAAAAAACCATTCAAAACGAAATTAATAAGGAGATTCAGAATACTCAACAGAAAAAACTTCCTTTTTCTCATGAAGAGTACACCCAATGGCTAAAGAATTTTTCTTCTGCAAAAGCACAATCTATTAACGAAAAAATTATTTATCTTTACGAATGGTTTGGTAAAGAAAGCATAGCATCATGGATTGATGAAAACGTTTCATTATATATGCTCCGTACAGAGTTCAAAAATGAAGGCGAGACTCAAGGTACAACTTCCTATTCTGGAAAGTCAGCCTCAGAAGCTTTTATAAACATCCCTGACGGATATGATAAATTACAATACGTGAACCAATACTACGTTTCAACTAATGACGAATGCGAAAAACAAATATTGGCCATACCGTTACAACAAGAGAACGACACTGTGTACATAAGCTACCAAACCCTTGAGAAGCTTAACCAATATAAATATGGAGAAATGCCTCCGGCTGAATTGAAATGCAACTCAAATAGAAAAATATTTTACCTCACCGAATTTTCGGTTGAGAATACCACAGAAAACAACAAAAAACATATACAAGTAAGTATAAACGGTTATTTATTCAGCAAATAATTTAAAACCCTATAGATATGAACAAACAGCAATTATTCGAAAACATTAAAAACAAAAAATCTTTTTTGTGTGTAGGACTGGACACTGATATCAAAAAGATACCAGAACATCTGTTAAAAGAGGAAGATCCTATTTTCTCTTTCAACAAAGCTATTATTGATGCTACAGCTCCTTACTGTATTGCTTATAAACCCAATCTTGCTTTCTATGAAAGTATGGGAGTAAAAGGATGGATCGCATTCGAAAAGACTGTAGAATACATTAAGAAAAATTATCCTGACCAGTTCATCATTGCTGATGCAAAACGAGGAGATATAGGTAATACTTCTGCCATGTATGCTCGCACATTCTTCGAAGAGCTTAACATTGATTCTGTAACTGTAGCTCCTTACATGGGAGAAGACAGCGTGACTCCATTCCTCACTTATGAAGGTAAATGGGTTATTTTGCTTGCACTCACATCTAACAAAGGTTCACACGATTTTCAGTTGACTGCCGATCCAGAGGGTGAACGTCTTTTCGAAAAGGTTCTTCGTAAATCTCAAGAATGGGCTAATGATCAAAACATGATGTATGTTGTTGGAGCCACTCAAGGACGTATGTTCGAAGATATTCGTAAGATTGTTCCTAATCATTTTTTATTGGTTCCGGGAATCGGTGCACAAGGAGGCTCACTCGAAGAAGTATGCAAGTACGGAATGACCAAAGAATGTGGTCTGATTGTCAACTCCAGCCGAGCTATTATCTATGCAGATAAAACTGAAAACTTTGCAAAAGTAGCAGGAGAAGAGGCTCATAAAGTACAGCAACAAATGAGTGAATTACTGAAAGCTATCTTATAATAAGATCTTTTCCAAAGAATAACTTCCTGCTACTAGATCAGGAGAATTTGTTAAATCAATCTAAAATACTGTCTTCCGTTTTTATACATGGAAGGCAGTATTTTATTTTATAAATCAGAGAAAAAGAACACTTTTCCGATAGGATACAGATAAATAATTTACATTTTACACGGATATATAAAAAAAAAATACGTAATTTGCATAATTAACAACGTGGATGTAGTTTTAAAGACATTCCAAAACTCAAACTATTAAAGTAAAAAAAGAACAAAAACATCAATTATGGAGTTTTCAGCCAAGCAAATTGCAGAATATATCCAAGGAACAATTGTGGGAGATGAAAATGCCACTGTACACACTTTTGCTAAAATAGAAGAAGGTATCCCAGGTGCATTATCTTTCTTGTCAAATCCTAAATATACGCATTTCATATATGAGACTCAATCGTCCATTGTATTGGTCAATAAAGATTTCACACCTGAACATGAGGTAAAAGCAACTCTGATTAAAGTAGAGAATGCCTACGAAAGTCTGGCAAAGCTGATGACCTTATATGAAATGAGCAAACCGAAAAAAACTGGCATCGACCCATTGGCCTCAATTTCACCTAGTGCAAAAATTGGCCAGAATGTTTATATAGGTCCTTTTGCTTGTATAGAAGACGGAGCTGAAATTGGAGATAATACCTATATACATCCGCAAGTAACAGTTGGAGCACATGCTCGAGTTGGAGAAAACTCTATTTTATATCCTCAAGTAACAGTATATCATGACTGTCGCGTAGGAAACAATTGCATTATACATGCCGGGGCGGTTATCGGAGCTGACGGATTTGGCTTTGCACCATCACCTGAAGGTTATGAAAAAATCCCCCAAATAGGTATCACTATCATCGAAGATAATGTAGAAATTGGAGCTAATACATGTGTAGACCGTGCTACGATGGGAGCAACAGTCGTACATAAAGGAGCAAAGCTCGACAATTTAATCCAATTAGCACATAATGTAGAAGTTGGCAGCCATACCGTGATGGCATCACAAGTTGGAGTTGCCGGATCTGCAAAAATAGGAGAATGGTGTATGTTCGGAGGACAAGTTGGAGTTGCCGGACACATAAAAGTAGGTGACCATGTAAACGTTGGAGCACAGTCTGGAATACCGGGTAACACAAAATCTGGAAGTACTTTAATGGGATATCCAGCTATTGAACCGAAGCAATTTGCTCGCTCATCTGCAATATTCAAGAAACTCCCAGAGATGTACACTGAACTAAACCGATTACAAAAGGAAATTGAAGAACTAAAAAAACAACTTAATAAATAAACCCATGTTGAAACAACAAACTTTAAAAGGCAGCTTTTCACTGAATGGCAAAGGGCTTCACACAGGAGTCAAACTGACAGTTACATTCAATCCTGCCCCAGAACATCACGGGTATAAAATTCAGCGAATAGATCTAGATGATCAGCCCATCATTGATGCAGTAGCTGAAAATGTAGTTGATACAACCCGCGGTACAGTCTTGGTGAAAAACGGGGTAAAAGTAAGTACCGTAGAACATGCCATGGCCGCACTTTATGCAGCTGGCATAGACAATTGCTTGATTCAGGTTAACGGTCCGGAATTTCCAATTCTGGACGGAAGTGCCAAAGCATATGTAGAATGTATCAAACGAGTTGGCATTGAAGAACAAAATGCGCCGAAAGATTTTTATATAATCAAGTCTAAGATTGAGTTCCGTGATGAAGCTACCGGTTCATCCATTACCGTACTTCCAGATGATAAATTTAGTGTCAATACACTAATTTCATACGACTCAAAAATACTTACCAACCAATATGCTACTTTAGAGAATATGGAAGATTTTCCAGCAGAAGTAGCATCGGCACGTACTTTTGTTTTTGTTCGAGAAATCGAACCATTGCTTAATGCTGGTCTGATCAAAGGAGGCGATCTGGATAATGCGATTGTCATTTACGAAAAGCAAATGACACAAGAGAACTTCGATAAGCTGGCAGATGTAATGGGAGTACCTCATATGGATGCAAGCCAATTGGGATATATCAACCATATTCCATTGGTATGGCCTAACGAACCTGCACGTCATAAGCTTCTTGATATAATCGGTGACTTGGCATTAATCGGAAAGCCTATTAAAGGACGAATCATTGCTACCCGTCCGGGACATACGATCAATAACAAATTTGCCCGTCAGATACGCAAGGAAATTCGTTTGCATGAAATTCAAGCACCTGTATATAATTGCAACGAAGCACCAATCATGGATGTAAACCGCATTCGCGAATTACTTCCTCACCGTTATCCATTCCAATTAGTAGATAAAGTTATCGCCATTGGAGCAAACCATATTGTCGGTATAAAAAATGTAACATCCAACGAACCGTTCTTCGTTGGCCATTTCCCTAACGAACCGGTCATGCCAGGTGTGCTTCAAATAGAAGCAATGGCACAAGTCGGAGGATTGCTGGTATTGAACTCTTTGGATGATCCGGAAAAATATTCTACTTACTTCTTGAAAATAGACAATGTTAAGTTCCGGCAGAAAGTTGTTCCGGGTGACACGTTAATATTCCGTGTCGAATTAATGGCACCTATCCGCCGAGGAATTTCTACTATGAAAGGCTATATCTTTGTTGGCGAAAAAATTGTCTGCGAAGCTGAATTCATGGCACAAATAGTGAAAAACAAATAAAAACGATACATAAACAAGGATGAAGAATTCTATCTAATACATTTAGACTGAATTCTTCATCCCTGCAATTTATACTCTTAATACTTAATACTTCTTATAAAAAATATGATTAGCCCATTAGCATACATACATCCAGAAGCTAAAATAGGAGAAAATGTCGAAATAGGTCCCTTTGTATTTATTGACAAGAATGTAGTGATAGGCGACAATAATACAATTATGCCCAACGTAAACATTTTATATGGTTCACGTATTGGAAATAATAATCGCATTTTCCCAGGAGCAGTCATCGGAGCGATTCCACAAGATTTAAAGTTTCGTGGAGAGGAAACAACCGCAGAAATCGGTGACAATAATACCATCCGTGAGAATGTAACAATAAACAGAGGAACAGCTGCAAAAGGAAAAACAATAGTAGGCAACAATAATCTGCTGATGGAAGGAGTACATGTTGCTCACGATACAATTGTCGGAAGCGGATGTATTATAGGAAACTCTACAAAAATGGCAGGCGAAGTTATCATCGATGATAATGCAATTGTCAGTGCCAATGTCTTGATGCATCAGTTCTGCCGAGTAGGAGGTTATGTTATGATTCAGGGAGGATGCCGTTTCAGTAAAGATATTCCTCCTTATATCATTGCCGGTCGCGAACCGATTGCATATAGCGGAATTAACATCATCGGATTACGCCGTAGAGGATTTTCAAACGAATTAATTGAAAACATCCACAATACATATCGCATTATTTACAACAGCGGAAAAAATGTTAGTGATGCTTTGCAGCAAATTCGTGAAGAGATTACTATGACTCCGGAAATTGAATATATCGTTTCTTTTATTGAAAATTCGGAAAGAGGAATTATCCGATAAAGAAAATTTTATATCTTTACAACATCAACGAATATTAAACAGTAAAGAACAATGGTATATAAATTCAGAATCATATCCGATGAAGTCGATGATTTCTTGAGAGAGATAAAAATCGACTCAGAAGCTTCTTTTTACGATTTACACGAAGCTATATTAAAATGTACCGGTTATAAAGATGATCAGATGACTTCTTTTTTCATCTGCGATGATGACTGGGAAAAAGAAATTGAAATTACTTTAGAAGATATGGGTAACGGAAGCTCTGAAGAAGATACTTTCGTTATGAAGGAAACTCCATTAAGTGAGCTGTTGGAAGACGAAAAACAGAAATTACTTTATGTATTCGATCCGCTTGCTGAACGTGTTTTCTTTATAGAGCTTTCCGAAATTATTACAGGAAAGGATTTACAACATGCAACTTGCTCACGCAAAGAAGGAAATCCACCTAAACAAACCATTGATTTTGATGAGCAAATGAATACAAACACTGCTCTCGATTTAGATGAGAACTTCTATGGTGACCAAGATTTCGATATGGAAGACTTCGATCCGGAAGGCTTTGATATGGAAGGAGGAAGCAATCCTTACGATGAAGACAAATATTAATTAACAGATATTGTAATTGTTATTTTCATCTACGCGAAAAGGAGGAAAATCTCGAAAGACAAATAACGGATACGAGATTATTCCTCCTTTTTTTAGTTGCTTTAAAGAATATATGAATAAACCAACACTCATTGTACTGATAGGTCCTACAGGTATAGGTAAAACAGATTTAAGTCTATCTATTGCCGAAGCATATCATACCTCTATTATTTCAGCTGATTCACGACAGCTTTATGCCGACCTGAAAATAGGGACGGCAGCCCCTACCCCCGACCAGTTAGCACGTGTTCCACATTATTTTGTAGGAACTCTGCAACTGACAGATTACTATAGTGCGGCACAATACGAAAGTGAAGTACTGAAAAAGCTTAATGAATTATTCCAAGAAAAAAGCGTAGTAGTACTTACAGGAGGATCAATGATGTATGTCGATGCCGTATGCAAAGGTATTGACGACATTCCTACCGTAGACAATGATACACGTCAGTTAATGCTGGAACGTTACGAACAGGAGGGATTGGAACGTTTATGTGCAGAGTTAAAGCTTCTTGATCCTGAATATTACAATATTGTTGACTTGAAGAATCCCAAACGCGTAATACATGCACTTGAAATATGCTACATGACAGGAAAAACATATACATCTTTCCGTACACGTACATGTAAGGAGCGTCCTTTCAACATATTAAAAATCGGATTAAAACGCGACAGGGAAGAGCTATACGATCGTATTAACCGTCGAGTAGACATGATGATGGAAGAAGGATTACTGGAAGAAGCACGAAAAGTATATCCGTACCGCAACCTGAATTCACTGAATACCGTAGGATATAAAGAATTATTTAAATATTTCGACGGAGAGTGGGAGTTACCTTTCGCTATCGAAAAAATAAAACAGAACTCACGCATCTATTCACGTAAACAGGTAACATGGTTTAAGCGTGATACAGAAATAGCCTGGTTTCATCCTGACTCAACACAAGAAATCATGCAATACATTGAACAACATCTGGCATAAAGCAAACATTTATTTCTGGTGAACTGTACATTTAAAATAGAAAAATAGTCCCGATTCGGTCCAATTCTTTCAAATCCATCTCCGACCGAATCGGGACTAGTAACATAAAATAATACATGTTGTCCGATAATACTTTTCAAATCATCAATAACTTATTGATATACATGAAATTAAACAACAACCTTAATAAGGGAGCTTATCCATAAAAATAATACTTAGAATCAGCTTATTCAATATGTTTATCGAAAACAAATAACAATAATACCATTAAAATACACCCGTTCGAGACACAGAGCTAGTGTTTCACTGAGTGTATCCGAGGTAAGTTTGCCTTAGAAGTAATGATGGAAAGTTAATAGACAATTTTGCATTTCATATCAAAAAAGCATGTGAAACAAAGCCCGAAGACTTTTATTTCACATGCTTTTTATATTAATCTATCAAAGCTACCTCTCCCTCAAAACAGAGAGAAACTAGATTCTACATAAAGAACTTAAAGACAAAGATAACCGACAAAATATACATAGCCGGAGTCAGTTTCTTATAATTTCCGCACAATAAATTTATCAGCACATAGCTTATCATTCCCAATACAATACCATCAGAAATACTATAAGCCAAAGGCATAAAGATAATACATATAAATGCAGGTATAGCCTCCGAATACTCAGTAAGATCAACTTTCTTGATAGAAGACATCATCATCAATCCTACCAGAATCAGTACCGGAGCAGTAGCAGCCCCCGGAACAGCCAGGAAGAAAGGAGCAAGGAACAAAGCAAGCAAGAAACAAACAGCTGTAACAAAAGCTGTCAGACCGCTACGTCCACCCTCACCTACTCCTGAAGCACTTTCCACAAAAGTAGTAATTGTACTGGTTCCCAACATAGCACCTACCGTTGTACCGACAGCATCTACCAAAAATGCTTGTTTCAAGTGAGGAATTTTTCCTTCTTTTGTCACCATACCAGCCTTAGTAGTTACTCCCACCAGTGTACCGATTGTATCAAACATATCTACAAACAAGAAAGTAAACACTACTATTACCATTTCTTTAGTAAATATATGTTCCCATTGGAATTTAAAGAAAATCGGCTCAATAGAAGGAGGAGCACTTACAATACCATCAATATGTGTCAATCCCATCGGAATACCAATAATTGTAGTCAGCAAAATACCAAAGAGCAAAGCTCCGCGTACACGCTTTACTAACAAGACAGATGTAACCAGCAAGCCGATAATTCCCAACAAAGCAGAACCCGAAGTTATATCTCCCAACGAAATAAGAGTCGCATCATTATTCACAATGATACCAGCATTCTGCAAACCCAGAAAAGCAATAAACAGACCAATACCTGCACCAATCGCATTTTTCAATGTAGCCGGCAAGGCATCAACGATCTTTTCACGCAAGTTGGTAACTGTCAGCAAGATGAAGATAATACCCTCCAGCAAAACGGCAGTCAGTGCAAATTGCCATGAATACCCCAGTGTCAAACAAACAGTATAAGCAAAAAAGGCATTCAGTCCCATACCCGGAGCCAGTCCGAAAGGTAATTTGGCATAAAAAGCCATAAGCAAAGTAGTAAAGGCCGACGCTATCACAGTGGTAGTAAACAACGCCCCTTTATCCATTCCCGTAGCACTTAGGATGTTCGGATTAACAGCAAGAATATAAGCCATCGTCAGGAAAGTTGTGATACCAGCCAGTATCTCAGTACGTACACGTGTTACTTTCCGGTCGAAGCCAAACAATTTTTCCAGCATACTATTTATAATTTTATGATAAATCTATTAGAAAGTCCACTTCATTGCCAGCGTAGGGATATAATAGAATCCGTTACGAGTAGCAAAATTCGTACTCATCTCCCACTCTGTACCAACGCTTAAATTCAAATCCTTATTTACATGCTTGAACTGATTCAGGTTCACCCAGAACTGAGGCTCAGTCATAAAGATGTAATTATGTTCGTTACCGTGAACATCAAAATGTTTCTCACGCCAGAAATCAGCAAAACCGCTGAAAGTATACTTACCCTGACAGAAGTTGATAGTCCATGTACCAGTCACCTGGAAGTTATGCGGTTCGTCATTCTTCTGGATATACTTATACATTACCTGCACACCAAACACACGAGAAAAGTCTGCACTGTTCCAGTTGTATGCCGGACCGGCCAGAAAAGCATTGTTAATATAATTCAAACCACCATTATATTCTATATGAGCAGATACAGGAGCTTTCCAGAATTTCAGTTCACGGCTGATTTCCCAATAAGCAGAAGCCACGCCCTTATCTGTATAGTCCATATCAACAAAGAAGAAAGTACTACCCCACTTGTCAGCCTTAAACATTTCTACTGTAGTAGTAACCCATGGACGGTCCTCCAGAGAATTGTACATAGCACGTCCTAAATCATAATGCAACTGGATGTTTTGTGCCTTTGCCACTCCTGCAAAACAGCACATCAAAAGAACGAATAAGAATGTTTTTTTCATCGAATTTTAATTTTGCTTAATAATTTGAAGGCGCAAAAATAGTGAAAAATCTGTTTAAAAGCATAAATAAAACCTATTTTGTTTCTCTTTTTAGCATTAATCTCCTTCTACACACCAATCATATACCTTATTATATATGCGAAGAACATGCAGTCCTCATCGACTGCCCCGATTACTTTTTCCGCCAAATGTCCAATACCCTCCGATAGAAATGTTCAGTCACGTCACACCTATGTAACAAAAGAAGGGCTTTTTTTGATTTAGGTCAAAAAAGAGGCACTTTTTGCAATATATATGCTATAAAACATATTTTCTATTAAAATAACTCGTATATTTGCAGTGTAAAACAAAAGGAAATAATAAAAGACTAGACTTAACTAGATTTGAATTTTTAAGGTTAAAGGTTGAAAAGATGAATTAAAAAGCCGGCCGTGAGGCTCGCCGTAAAATTAAAAAGTAAAGTTTTCAGGTATTATTTAATGTTTAACTAAAAAAGAAAGGATAACATTATGAAAAAGGTAAAAAACATTTTTCACAAGATCGTAAATGCAGATCCAATGATCTGGGGTTACGTAATGCTGAACGATAAGATCAGCAAGTAAAAACAAGCTGAATGCTGAAAAAGGCTTCAGCTTTGAGAGAGAATCTGATAAATGCCGAGAGGCGTGTAAATAATCAACTAAGCGGTTGCACATGCGACCGCTTTTTTTATGTATCTTTGTCAGCAAATCAAGTTTTCACCTATGGCATATACACCGATAGATATCGACAACGCAGAGTTCCAAAATGCTTTAAAGCTGATACAATACACCCGCCAGTCGGTTTTCCTGACCGGAAAAGCCGGCACCGGCAAATCTACCTTTCTGAAACATGTATGCCAGATTACCAAGAAAAAATTTGTGGTACTTGCCCCGACAGGCATTGCAGCTATTAATGCAGGAGGAAGTACCCTGCACAGCTTTTTCAAGCTCCCTTTCTATCCCCTCCTGCCCGACGATCCCAACTTTAGTCTGAAAGGAGGAAAACTGCACAGTTTCCTGAAATATTCATCAGACCACCGCAAACTCATCAAGAATATCGAACTGGTGATCATCGACGAGATTTCCATGGTACGTGCCGATATCATCGATTTCATCGACAAAGTGCTACGTGTATATTCACAGAACATGCGTGAGCCCTTTGGCGGAAAACAGTTGCTGCTCGTAGGCGATGCCTTCCAGCTGGAACCGGTAGTGAAAAGCGATGAACGAGAAATCATTAATCGCTTCTACCCCAATCCCTACTTCTTCTCTGCACGTGTATTCCGCGAAATGGAGCTGGTAGCCATCGAGCTGACTAAAGTATACCGACAGACCGACAAAGTCTTCGTCAACGTACTCGACCATATCCGCACAAACACCGCCGGAGCAGCCGACCTCCAACTGCTGAACACACGTTACAACGCCCCGGTAAAGGCAAGCGAAAACGACATGTACATCACTCTTGCCACCCGCCGAGACAACGTAGACTACATCAACGAACGCCGCCTTGTCGAACTTCCCGGCGAAGCCGTCACCCTGCAAGGAGAAATACATGGCGAGTTCCCCGAAAGCAGTCTTCCTACACTTATGGAACTGACCATAAAACCCGGCGCACAAATTATTTTCATCAAGAACGATTCCGAAAAGCGTTGGGTAAACGGAACCATCGGAACCATTTCCGGTATCGATGCCGACGGAATCATATATGTCATTACCGAAGACGGAAAAGAACTGGACGTTCATCGCGAAAGCTGGAGCAATATCCGCTACCGCTATAATGAAGAAGAAAAGAAAATTGAGGAAGAAGAACTGGGAACATTTACACAATATCCTATCCGCCTTGCCTGGGCTATAACCGTACACAAAAGCCAGGGCCTCACATTCAGTCGGGTAGTCATCGATTTTACCGGTGGAGTTTTCGCCGGCGGACAAACCTATGTCGCTTTAAGCCGCTGTACTTCACTGGAAGGCATCTGCCTGAAACGTGAAATAACCCGTGGAGATATCTTTGTCCGCCCCGAAATCGTAGCTTTTTCACAACGGTTCAACAACGAACAAGCCATCGAGCGTGCCATGAAACAGGCACAGGCCGACATACAATACGTAGCTGCTGTCAAAGCATTCGATAAAGGCGACTTCGAAGAATTTCTCAATCAGTTCTTTAAGGCTATCCATTCACGTTACGATATAGAAAAGCCCCTCCAGCAACGTTTCATCCGGAAAAAACTTGGCATCATCAACAAGCTGCGTGAAGACAACAAGCGACTGAAAGAACAGATGCAGGAACAGCAGAGAAATCTTCAAAAATACGCCAAAGAATACTATCTGATGGGAAATGAGTGCATCACACACATGCACGACACCCGTGCGGCACTTGCCAATTACGATAAAGCCATCGAACTGTATCCTGACTACGCCGATGCATGGGTACGTAAAGGAGTCACCCTGTTTAACGCCGACCGTATAAATGAAGCAGAAGCCTGTCTTGACAAGGCTGTACGTCTGCGCCCGATGGAATTTAAAACCGTTTATAACCGCGGAAAACTGCGTCTTCATACAGGAGATACCGAAGGAGCTATTGCCGACCTCGACAAAGCTACTACCCTGAAGCCTCAACACGCCGGAGCACACGAATGCTTTGGCGATGCACTTACACAAGCCGGAAAAGAAATGGAAGCAGCCATCCAGTACCGTCTTGCCGAAGAGCTCCGCAAGCGTAAATCCAATCAATAAAATAGTTAGTTTTCTTCTTCAGACACAGGAATTGTCATCTGCTTCAGTTCCTCCAGTGTTCCGTTGAACACATTCAAGTCCACCTGTTCCCTTATGCCCGGCAATGTACCGGCATCTGTATGCTGCCAGAATCTCCACTGGCCCTTATATTCTACAGAATCAACATAATAATGAGCAATCCAATACGGATAAGTATTGAAGACAGAATCGTTCAGATAACGAGTTTTAAACTTATACGAAGTATAAAGAATAGGCTTCACTTTATAATGCTGTTCTATTTTACGAAGCCATACCAGCAAATCTTTCCGCAAACGGTCGTCATCATCCCCTCGCTTTTCTATATCCAGCACAGGAGGAAGATCTCCCGGCTCCAGCTGAACCGAGCGGATAAAGAAATCAGCCTGTCGCGAAGCATCTGTCTTTGGATTATAAAAATGATAAGCACCGCGGATAAACCCGTACTGTCGAGCCAGATCAAAGTTATGGACAAATGTAGTATCACTGAAATCTCCACCTTCCGAAGCTTTCAGAAAGACAAAACGGATAGGGAATGGAGTAAACTGTGTCTTGCTGAGCACTGCCCAGTTTATTTCACCCTGATGGTGAGAAATATCGAACCCATGCACCCGATAGCCCGAAGGAAGACATACGCCATATGCCTTTGTACCATAGCAAGGCTTCCATCTGTATGCATAAGGACGGATAAAGAAATAATAAAACCCAATGACCAGCAATGCAGCAGCCCCTCCCATCAGAATATAATATATCCACGATGGAACTTCCCACTTACGTGCTATTTTCTTTTTATCCTTGCTGCGTCTGGTTCTTCTCTTCGGTCCTCCAGAAGAAGTCGTATTCGATGAAGAAGAACTCGTCCGCTTACGGGATGTAGTTTTGCGAGGCTTATTTACCACCATTATGGGCGGTTCTTTTGTCATAGGTTCTATCCAGTTACATTAAAAAATAGTCACTGCACCTCTCTGCCAGTCACAGACAGGCAGAGAAGGCAATGACAGATTTCTTTATTTATAAGCAATTATTATTTTGCTTGTTCAAGCTGCAAAGTCTTAGTCGGCTGATCGCAAACTTCAGTAGGACCAAAGTACTGGATCGGACCCGGATAAACATAAGCAGTTTCCTTAGCCCAAGTTTCACGCTGAGCAGCGAAAGCCTTGAACGGAGCACCATCCAACTTAACCAGAGCTTTCTGGATAACCGGTTTCATTTCACCGTGACGGCGTTCCATATTCATCATCATTGTGATAGGCACACCACCTGCAATCCATTCAGCAGCCGGAGCAGTAGTGTTACGAACTGATGACATATAACCAGTCTTACCGTTAGCAATCAACATAGATGCAGTGTAACCCAAAGAGTAGCAATAGTCAGCATCGAAGTTAGATGGAGCAGCGCAACGTCCTTCGTAACCGAAGAAGTGGTGCTGAGCAGCAAACTTACCAACATATTTACCTTCTTCTTTCCATGCAGCCAACTTAGTAGCAACCATTTCAGACAACAGCTTTTCAGTTTCGATCAATGAAACCTGAACGTTTCCGTGCGGGTCACGATCCAAAGACAACTGACGAGCAACACCTTCCGGCAGAGAAGCGTAGATAGCAGCATTTTCCGGAGTCAGCTTGCTGATGATGTATTCACGCTGTTTAGAACGTTTGATGTTGTTGAATTCTTCACCGTTAGCAGCCAAGAAGTCGTTCAATTCAGCGATCAGACGCTTCATAGCCGGGATGAATTCGATCAAACCTTCCGGAATCAATACTGTACCGAAGTTGTTTCCTGCAGCAGCACAGTCAGCAACAACCTGAGCAATATATGTTACTACATCATCCAAAGACATGTTCTTAGTTTCAACTTCTTCAGAGATGATACATACATTAGGCTGAACCTGCAAAGCACATTCCAAAGCGATGTGAGAAGCAGAACGTCCCATCAGTTTGATAAAGTGCCAGTACTTGCGAGCTGAGTTACAGTCACGCTGGATGTTACCGATAACTTCAGCATAAGTCTTACAAGCAGTATCAAAACCGAATGAAGTTTCAATCATGTCGTTCTTCAAGTCACCGTCGATAGTCTTCGGACAGCCGATAACCTGGATACCATAGTTCTTAGCTGCATAATATTCAGCCAATACACAAGCATTTGTATTAGAGTCATCACCACCGATGATAACCAATGCTTTGATACCCAATTCTTTCAAGATTTCATAACCTTTTTCGAACTGATCTTCTTTTTCCAGTTTAGTACGACCAGAACCGATGATATCGAAACCACCAGTGTTACGGTATTCGTCGATAATATCAGCTGTCAGTTCCATATATTTGTGGTCAACCAATCCACCAGGACCCAGGATGAAACCATACAATTTGTTTGCAGGGTTCAATTTCTTTACGCCATCAAACAAACCAGAGATTACATTGTGTCCACCAGGAGCCTGACCACCAGACAAAATTACTCCCACGTTCATAGGAGCATATTCTTTTTCTTCTCCTTCAACAAATTTAATCAACGGCATGCCGTAAGTATTCGGGAACAATTTCTTGATTTCTTCCTGATCGGCAACCGACTGTGTAGGTTCTCCTTCCTGTACCTTTACAGCACCCTTCAATGCCTTAGGCAATTTTGGCTGATAAGCAGCTCTTGCAATTTGTAATGCGCTTTTTGTCATAATTGTTTTTAATTTATATAAGGTGTATAAATTTCGGTATGGCAAATTTCGCCTTTTTTTCGGAAATATGAAAACGTATGCAAAAAAAATGTTATCTTTACCCCGTAATCAATCTATTTTATTAACCCATTAAAACAATAAAACTATGGCTAGTAGAAGAAATTTAAAAAAGAACGTCAATTATATTTCCGACCTTATCGCAGGTCTGTGTATCGTAGAAAGCATGAATGCCAAAGATGAAAACCGTGAAGAACTGAGCAAATTGTTCCTTCAGGCAGTCAATCTCCGTCAGGACATCATCAGCCGCATCAGCCATACTGAACCGGGTAATGTAAAAGGCTTCTATAAGAAACTGAAAGAAGACTTTAACAACGGTACACAAACTATTTTCAAAAAATTGGAAGAACTGGGTAAATAAAGAGCATGAAACAAGCCATTTGCAGCTTTATCTACCACAAGATACTGGGATGGAAAGCTGAAGTTTCCGTCCCTGATTTCGACAAGTGCATTATCTGTGCAGCCCCTCACACCACGAACTGGGACCTGTTTATCGGCAAGCTGTTTATCAGTGCCATAGGTCGTGAGTCGGGATTCATGATGAAAAAAGAATGGTTCTTCTTTCCGTTGGGTATTTTGTTCCGCTGGATGGGAGGAATCCCCGTACATCGTGACAAACGTACCTCAATGGTAGATCAAGTCATCAAGCAAGTAAACGCCAGCGAGAAATTTCATCTTGCCATCACCCCTGAAGGAACCCGCTCTCCTAACCCGAACTGGAAAAAGGGATTCTATTACATAGCATTAGGGGCAAACATTCCTATCGTACTGATCGGTATCGATTACGAAAAGAAATGTATAACAGCAGGCAAGTATATCATACCCAGCGGGGATATAGACAAGGATATGCGCGAAATCAAACTGTATTTCAAAGATTTCAAAGGAAAACATCCTCACAAATTCGTCTTAGGCGATATAGACTGACAATGTATAGTTTTATATACAACGTCCTGTGTGCTTTTTCACACGGGACGTTTTGTTTTTATAATTCATCAGGAAGTTCCTTTTTCTTTTTGTACAAATTCTCTCTAAAACTTCATGATATTTTGGAGAAAAGATGCTGAATTTTTAATCAAAATATCTGCAATAATTTATTTCCCATCTTCGATTCACCGGAAGTTGACAGACAGTGCTTTCGACAAGACAAACATACACGTCAAGATTCACATGAAATTTTGTAACTTTGCAGACAATTTTTGAGACAACAACAATGAAAAATAAACTCATCCAACTATCTACATGGATTGCCACCCATATTACCTTTGTGGTAGTGCTAGTGACGGCTGTGGCCCTCTTTTTGCCTTCTTCGTTCGCCTGGATAGACACTTCGGCTATCACACCAATGCTGGGCGTGGTGATGTTCGGCATGGGACTAACACTCCGTCCGTCCGACTTCAGACCGGTCTTACAGCATCCGAAAGACATTCTCGTCGGCGAACTGGCGCAGTTTCTTATCATGCCCTCATTGGCGTGGCTACTCTGCAAGTTACTGTCTTTGCCGGAAGAACTCGCCTTAGGAGTAATCCTCGTAGGATGTTGTCCGGGAGGTACGGCCAGCAACGTTATCTGCTACCTGGCCAAAGGTGATGTAGCTCTGAGTGTGGCTATGACCGGAGTTTCTACCCTGCTGGCTCCCATCATGACACCTGCCCTCGTATGGTTAGTTGCCGGAGAATCGGTGGAAGTAGACGTAACAGGCATGTTCTTAAGTATCGTGCAAGTGGTGATAGTACCCATCGTACTGGGAGTGGCTGCCAATCATTACTTCCAGCGGACTACCCGACGGATAGTGCCGTTGCTACCGATGATTTCTACCTTATCCATTGCCTTTATTATCGGCATTATCGTAGCACACAATGCGACCAGCATCCTTACATGCAGCCTGATAGTGGCTGTAGCGGTTATTCTGCACAACGTGCTCGGACTAGTCTTAGGGTACGGCCTCTCTGCCATAACCGGAAGCGAACCGTCTAAACGTTCGGCCATTGCCATCGAGGTTGGTATGCAGAATTCCGGTCTGGCAACTTCACTTGCTGCCACCCATTTTGCATTGTTTCCTATGGCAGCCGTACCTGGAGCCATGTTCTCGGTATGGCACAACTTTTCAGGCAGCATCGCAGCACAGATTTTTAGAAGACAGTCAGATAATCAGCATAATGTGATTTTGTAAACTACCACTAAACTAAAATTTAGCGACTTTAGAGATATCAGCACTTCCTCTCTTTTCCTACTTCTTCCTGCCATTACTTTTTAGGATACAAGGTCGGTCATTCACAAGAGGATAGTCCACAGGCTTGACTTTACCACGCTCAATTAGTAGGGCTTCCAAGCCAGATTCTTTGATATTGAAAGCTGCGTTAAAGTCACGATCATGGTGTGTACCACATTCCAGAGAAATCCTGTTTCGCTTATATTCAATTCAAACATCATCAGGAATATTCCGAAAGAAGAATCCTCGACAGCCTGAGCAAGATGACGGTTGTACTACATCCCTTTCACGTTCAGATTTTCCATGCAGATGGTACGCACTAGGCTAACGTGGTGAGTGTATGGGTGATTTTATGGAGGTTATCTTTACCGCTATGGAAATATGTTACTATTGTCGGGCTACTCTTATATATGCCTTATCACGGTTTGCTGAACCTTTCTGTTTGCGGATAAGACGCTTTTGCAGAAGAATCAGACGGTCAATTTTTTTTGCAGGTTCTTCAGATTATCGAAAGTGCGATCGTCTGAACATACGGAAAACAATTTGATGCCCAAGTCAATTCCCAATGCGCAATCACCATGTACGGGATTTGCCGGTACTTCTTGAATATCAGTATACTTGTCCGATAACACTTTCCAAACCATCAATAACTTATTGATATACATAAAATTAAGCAACAACTTTAACAAGGAATCTTATCCATAAAAATAATACTGATAATCTGTCTATTTAATATATTTATCGGACACTAATAATATTTTTAGATTGCGTAACACAATCAATATTATGCGCTATTATCTTTATGATGCACTGAATAAATCACCCGACACATCTCTATGGCCTAAATTACTGGACAACTAGTAGAAACAGAAAAAGGATATATACAAGGCTAAATATGAGAAATTGTATACAGGAACAAGAAACCCCCAGAAAAGATTGCCTCTCTGAGGATTTGTTAATTCAATTCTCTATAATAGATTGCTTTATTTTATTGAATTTATTTTTAGATTTTTTGTTAAATATACAATGACAAGTGTAAAATGATATTGCAATTATAATAAAAGCAAGACTTATTGTATATAGAGTTTTTTTATTAGTTTCTGTCCAATAACCAATAATAAGCCAGGGTATAGCTCCGACAAAAATATAAAAAAGCATCTTTAATACATTTGAATAATATTCTATTTTGAATAGAAATTTAATATCTTCTTTTGGTAGTTTTTTAAATCTTGATATAAAAAGTTCTTCTTTTATAAGATAATCTCTTCTTGAAAAATATCCTACACCAAACATTATTAATGACCAAAGCATAAAAAAAAGCTTGATACCAACAGAAGATAAATCCAATGGTTCATCAACAAATTTAGAACGTAAAATTATATTTATTGCAATTATGCAATTCCAAATAAAAAAAGCATATACACCATATCTAATTTTTGAGTCTTTCATGTTATCCTCCAATAGCATAAAAACATCTTTAGTTTTCATAAATGCCTCCTTTCTTAATAGTTAACGCTTTAAAGATAAGCAAAATAAACAAGAAATCAAACTTTTATGTATTATTTTAATATACCTACTTATCTTAAAATTAAACTCTCTATTTTCCCCGTTTCACAAGGTTATTCCACAGATTTTCCGTAAGTTTGTCCCTCAACATAAAAACTTACATTATGAAACGATTTTTTCTTGCATATATCTGCCTGTTGCTTTGTGTTTCAGGTAATTTACCGGCTCAAAGCTTGGAAAAAAATATTGAACAACGCTTGACGGACTATTTCATTAATTACCAGACGAGTTATGCAAATATCGGTACATGCAAACTCGACCACTTTACAGTCGATCATGAGCACAAGACTTTGCAAGTATATGCCAATGATAATTTTGGTTACCAGCCTTTTACAGAAGAAAACACACAGGCTATTTACCGCTCTCTGAAACAGTTATTGCCTGGACCCGTAAATTACTATCGGATAACTCTGTATGCTGACGGTCAGCCTATAGAAAATCTGATACCTAACTTTCTGCGCAAGAAGGGAAAGGACAAGGAACGTCTGTATGGAAAAATAGAATATAAAGGTGATGCATGGACGCAGAATATCTCGAAACCGTTCAAAATCAGTCAGGGATTACAGGACCGGCATATTGCCGTATGGCAAAGTCACGGAAAATTTTATAAGAACGACCGTAACGAATGGCGCTGGCAGCGTCCGCGCTTGTTCGGTACTACCGAAGATTTGTATACTCAGTCTATCGTAGTACCTTATCTTATTCCGATGCTCGAAAACGCCGGAGCAGTTGTTTTTACACCACGTGAGCGCGACTGGCAAAAGAATGAGGTGATAGTGGACAATAATACATGTACTCCCGGCAGCCGGTACTTCGAAAAGAATTACAAAAAAAACGTATGGAAGACCACCTCGCAACCGGGGTTTGCCCAGAAATATCTCCGATATCCTGACAAGTATAATCCGTTCCGCGACGGCACGGCACGCTTTATCTCTACCCTCTCAAAACCAGAAAAAGCTTTTGCTGAATGGATTCCCAATATTCCTGAAACAGGAAAATATGCTGTATATGTAAGTTATCAAACTTTGCCTCAGAGTGTTTCGGATGCCAAATATCTGGTATTCCATAAAGGAGGCGTCACCGAATTTAAAGTCAACCAGCAAATGGGTGGCGGAACGTGGGTGTATCTGGGTACATTCGAATTCGACAAAGGGGTGAACGATTACGGTATGGTAGTACTGAGCAACGAGAGTTCACAAAAAGGTGTAGTTTGCGCCGATGCTGTCCGCTTTGGAGGCGGTATGGGAAATATCATTCGCGGCGGAAACGTCAGCGGAGTGCCACGTTACCTGGAAGGAGCGCGTTACTGGGGGCAATGGGCAGGAATGCCATACGAGGTATACAGCAAGAGTCAGGGGGAAAACGATTATAATGATGATATCAATGCACGTTCACTGATGACCAACTACCTAAGTGGAGGTTCGGTGTTCAATCCCACGGAAAAAGGTCTGAAAGTTCCTTTTGAGCTGACCTTTGCCATGCATAGTGACGCCGGATTCAAGACTGACGATGCGCTGGTTGGCTCACTGGGTATCTATACAACCAATTCCAACGACGGAAAGGTAAACAGCGGGATTTCACGTTATGCATCACGCGACTTGACAGACATGGTACTGACCGGATTGCAAAAAGATATCAGTTCACGCTTTGGCATACAGTGGGCACGACGCAGCATGTGGAACCGGAACTATAGCGAAACTCGCCTGCCGGCTGTACCTTCGATGATACTCGAAACACTTTCGCATCAGAATTTCGCCGATTTAAAACTGGGCTATGAACCGGAATTTAAATTTACGGTAGCACGTTCTGTTTACAAATCGATATTGAAATACCTCGCAGAAATGCATCATAGCAACTATACAGTTCAGCCGTTGCCAGTCAGCCATTTTGCAGTGACTGAAGGAAAGAAGAAAAATACATTCGAACTGCGCTGGATTCCAACAGAAGACCCGTTGGAACCAACAGCAAAAGCTCAGGGATATGTGGTTTATACGCGTATCGGATATGGTGGATTCGACAACGGAACATACGTAAAAGGGACCAGTTTTACTGTAAAAGCAGAACCTGGGCTGGTTTATAGTTTCAAGGTTACCGCTGTAAATAAGGGAGGTGAAAGTTTCCCTTCAGAAATTTTGTCGGCTTACAAGGCAAAGAGAAGTAAAGGTACAGCACTCATTGTAAATGCATTTCACCGTACAAGTGGACCGGAATCAATGAATAACCTTATGATGCAAGGTTTTGATATTCAGTCCGACCCGGGATTGCCATACATCAGCACGACAGCATTTTGCGGCTACCAGCAGAATTTTAACCGCACAAAAGCCGGTATTGAAACTGAAGATGGTTTAGGTTATAGCGGCAATGAGCTGGAAGGAATGCAGATTGCCGGAAATACATTCGATTATCCGTTTGTGCACGGTAAGGCTATCCAGACAGCCGGACGCTATTCGTTTGTGTCATGCAGCAGCGAAACTGTTGAGAGTGGTTCTACTGATTTAAGTCCGTATTACATGGTAGATATTATTTATGGAGCAGAAAACAGCACTTTGAGCAACCGTATGCAACAGGCTCTTACCAATTATTGTCGAGGTGGAGGAAAATTGTTTATCAGCGGTTCTTATATCGGTAATAAGCTGGGAGATACAAACTTCACCGCCAATGTTTTGAAATACACATACGGAGGAAGCATGAAACATGTACGCTCGGGAGAGATTTTCGGAACGAATATCAGGTTTCAGATTCCACGTGGTGCCAATGAGCAGACGTATGCTGTTCCTGCCCCCGACTGTATTCTTCCAGCTGAACAAGCTTTCCCTGTATTTTGTTATACAGAAGGAAACCAGTGTGCCGGAGTGGCTTATAAAGGAGCGTACCGTACTTTTGTTTTGGGCTTCCCTTTCGAAAGTATCGTGAATGCTGACCAGCGGACACATGTCATGAAAGCCATGCTGCACTTTTTTGAGGAGAAATAATGCTCTCTATTCATTTATTTTTTTATCTTTGCTCATGTAAACGTTAAAAATAATCAAGACTATGTACACAATACAAACAAACGTATCTGGCACACGCAGCATGGAGATATCGGAAGAACATCTGAAAACAATTCAAAAATATGCCTTGTTCCAACAACTGATAGACAGCAACGGTATTGTTGATGAATCTGTTCTTGACAAGCTGAAACTGAATGTCCGTTCGCTTATCGCATCCATGACAGAGAATTGTAAAGATTTATTAGATCTTTGCATTGATGTTATTTACCACAATAATATGAAAGCATTCGGACTTCATCAGTTGATTCTGCTTTACATTAAGTGGGAAAACGAACAACAGACAACAGAAGAAGAAACAGAAGAAGAATAATAAGAAAGGGCCTGTTTTAAATTTCATACCGGTTTATTTTTTAGTTTTCCGTAAAAGAAAGCTGTAAAAATGCCGGAAAAACACATATCCGAAATTTTAAAACAGGCTCTTTCCTTGTTTTCTGACAAGGAATTTAAGAAAAGGGCAATGCCTGTGACTAACTAAAAATATTGAAATTTGAAAGAGTATAAACTAACCGACTGGTTGCCTACAACCAAAAAAGAAGTAGAATTGAGAGGATGGGATGAACTGGATGTTATCCTGTTCAGTGGAGATGCATATGTAGATCATCCTTCGTTTGGTGCTGCCGTCATCGGTCGTATGCTGGAAGCACAAGGACTAAAAGTGGCCATTATTCCCCAGCCTAATTGGCGTGACGATTTGCGCGATTTCAAAAAACTGGGACGACCACGATTGTTTTTCGGTGTTTCTGCCGGATGTATGGATAGTATGGTCAACAAATATACGGCCAACAAACGTCTGCGTAGTGAAGACGCATATACTCCCGACGGACGACATGACATGCGTCCGGAATATCCAAGCATTGTTTATACTCAGATATTGAAAAAACTCTATCCGGACGTACCTGTTATCCTGGGGGGAATCGAGGCTTCCTTGCGCCGGTTGACTCATTATGATTATTGGGAAGACAAAGTCCGTCCTTCTATCCTGACTGAATCAGGAGCCGACTTGTTGATATACGGAATGGGAGAAAAGCCCATTACAGATTTATGCAAACGGCTGAAAACAGACGGTGTTATCCCCTACGACTTACCTCAAACGGCTTATTTGTGCCGGAAAGCTAAGTTTGCTTCCAGCGAAAACGATTTGCGCTTGTTTTCACACGAGGAGTGCTTGAAAGATAAAAAGAAACAGGCACAAAACTTCCGCCATATTGAGGAGGAATCGAATAAATATGAAGCTGCACGCATCTATCAGGAAGTTGGAAACGATGTGGTAGTGGTGAATCCTCCATACCCTCCAATGACACAGGGAGAACTTGATATGTCGTTCGACTTGCCTTATACCCGCTTGCCTCATCCTAAGTATAAAGGGAAGCGGATTCCTGCCTTCGACATGATAAAATTCTCGGTCAATATTCATCGGGGATGCTTCGGAGGATGTGCTTTCTGTACGATTTCTGCGCATCAGGGAAAATTTATCGTGAGCCGGAGCAAGGAAAGTATTTTAAAGGAAGTAAAGGCTATTACGGAAATGCCTGATTTTAAAGGTTATTTAAGTGATCTGGGAGGACCTTCGGCAAACATGTATGGCATGCACGGACGTGACGAACGTATGTGCCGCCGGTGCAAACGTCCGTCGTGTATCCATCCTAAGGTATGCCCGAACCTGAATACCGATCATCGCCCGCTGCTGGATATTTATCATGCTGTCGATGCGCTCCCTAAGATTAAAAAGAGTTTTATCGGAAGCGGTGTCCGATATGATTTGCTGTTGCACGAGAGCAAGGATCCTGAAGTAAACAAGAGTACGGCGGAATACACTCGGGAGCTGATAGCACGTCATGTAAGCGGACGCTTGAAGGTGGCTCCGGAACATACCAGCGACCGTGTGCTTTATATCATGCGTAAACCGCCGTTTGAACAGTTCTATCGCTTCAAACGTATCTTCGACCGAATAAATAAGGAGCTGAACCTGCGTCAGCAAATCATTCCTTATTTCATCAGCAGTCACCCGGGATGTACTGAAGAAGATATGGCTGAACTTGCCGTTATCACCAAACGGCTGGATTTCCACCTGGAGCAGGTACAGGACTTTACTCCTACTCCTATGACTATAGCCACGGAGGCATGGTATACAGGCTATCATCCTTATACACTGGAACCTGTATTCTCTGCCAAAACTCAGAAAGACAAACTGGCACAGCGTATGTTCTTCTTCTGGTACAAGCCAGAAGAACGACGTGCTATCATCAATGAGCTGAAGAAAATAGGAAGAAGTGACCTGATCGACAAGCTATATGGCCGGTAGTAAATGCAAAATACCCTAAAAAGGGTATTTGCTTCAAAGCCGGCAGGCGGTATCTTTGCAGCAAACAAAATATCGCCCATGAATATAGCTGCACTTATCTCAGGCGGAGTAGACAGTGCCGTAGCCGTACATTTACTCTGCGAGCAAGGATACAAACCTGACTTATTTTACATTAAGATAGGAATGGACACCGACAACGAACTTAGTTGTACGGCAGAAGAGGATATCGAACTGGCTACTGCTACGGCACGCCGTTACGGCCTGCAACTGGAGATTATTGACCTTCAGAAAGAATATTGGGATCAGGTGGTAGCATATACAATAGAAAAGGTTCGAAACGGATTTACTCCCAATCCGGATGTAATGTGCAACAAGCTGATCAAATTCGGTTGTTTTGAGCAAAAGGCTGGATATGCTTACGATAAAATAGCGACAGGACATTACGCGTCAACTTGTGAGCTGAATGGAAAAACCTGGCTGACAACAGCAAAAGATGCGATTAAAGACCAGACTGACTTTCTGGCTCAAATCAATTATCTGCAAGTTTCCAAATTGCTATTTCCGTTAGGCGGTTACATGAAAAAAGAAATACGCCATATTGCAGCTCAGGCAAAACTGCCCAGCGCACAAAGGAAAGATAGTCAGGGAATCTGTTTTCTAGGAAAAATCAATTACAACGACTTTATACGACGCTTCTTAGGAGAACGCCAGGGAAGTATCATAGAACTGGAATCGGGTAAAGAAATAGGCAAACATCGCGGATTCTGGTTTCATACTATCGGCCAACGTAAAGGACTGGGATTGAGTGGAGGTCCGTGGTTTGTTGTAGACAAAGATACAGAAAACAATATATTGTATGTATCGCATGGATATGACACAGAACAGCAATACAGCAATGAATTCAAATTAACAGACTTTCATTTCATTACAGACAATCCATGGCTTACGGAAAAAGAACAGCAAGTCTGCTTTAAAGTCCGCCACACAGACGGCTTTCATCAGGGAAATCTCATATTAAAGAATGGCATATGCCACATCAGAAGCTCTGAAAAAATACAAGGTATCGCTCCCGGTCAGTTTGGGGTTATTTACGACAAAGACGCCCATTTATGTATCGGAAGTGGAGAAATACGAAAATAAAGTCTCTCTACATCTGGATAAATCGGGAACAAGCTGCAGTTTTTCTCCTGCATGGCTTGTCCTGATTTTATTATTTTAACTGTTGGAACTGATCTATCAAAGAAGTTATATTCGCAGTAAACAGGCGAGCGGAAATAGCAAGCAAAATTATACCGAAGAATTTCCGGATAATATAAATACCACCTTTCCCTAAAATGCGTTCTATACGGTCGGTCATCTTCAGTACGATATATACCCACACCATATTTAGCAGTAGCGCGATAATAATGTTAATGGAAGCATATTCGGCTCTTAGTGAAAGCAAGGTAGTAAACGAACCGGCTCCGGCAAGCAGAGGGAAAACCAAAGGGACCAGTGTCGCCTCTTTTATAGGTCCTGTATTCTTAAATATCTCTATATCAAGAATCATTTCCAGCGACATTAGAAAAATTACAAACGCTCCGGCAACGGCAAACGAAGCAATGTCAACCTGAAATAGCTTCAGCATCATATCACCGGCAAAAAAGAACCCTAACAATAATGCCGCAGCAATTAAAGTAGCCTGAACAGCATTTACCGCACGACCTTTTTGCTTTAAATCTAAAATAATAGGCACAGCACCTATTATATCAATTACTGCAAACAATACGATAAAAGCACTGATCAGCTCTTGAAAATTTAAAGTTCCCATATTCTCTTCATTACGATTAATGTTACGCAAAGTTATGCAAAAATAACCATAATGCAAGGGAGCAGGCAAACATTATCAGACGGAAAGAAACGATAAAAAAGGTAAAAGCCGGAAAAACATTCAAAATATTCGCTACTTTTGTACGTTAAAATATAACTTAATAAAGTTAAATGCCGATGCAAAGCACTATGTACGATAAGCTTTTATTGCTACCTCTGTTTCAAGGACTATGCAAGGAAGACTTTACATCCATACTGGAAAAAGTTAGATTGCATTTTCAGAAGTATACAGCCGGAAGCCGCATTGTAAAACAAGGTGATTATTGTAACAATATCATTTTCATTTTACAAGGTGAAATACGCGCTGAGTCTGTAGACCATACTTACCATTATACTATCCACGAAACACTGGAAAGCCCTCAAATCATTGAGCCTTACTCACTGTTTGGCATGTATCCGCAATATACGGCATCGTATTATGCACATACAAATGTAAATGCCATAACCATAGACAAAGCTTATATTCTGTCGGAGCTTAATAAATATGAGATATTTCAGCTCAATTATTTAAACATGTTGAGTAACCGGGCACAAACGGTTTACCGTAAGCTGAAAAGCCCACATGCAAGTGACACACTGGATAAAATAGTAAATTTCATGCAACTCCGGTGCATCACTCCTACCGGGGAAAAGAAACTCCAGATTCGCATGGAAGACCTTGCAGAACAGATTGACGATACAAGAATTAATGTATCGAAAGTGCTGAACGAACTAAAAGACGGAGGAGTTATCCGGTTGAGCCGAAGAATTATCGATATACCCGACATGGAAACATTGAGTAATTACAAAGAGAATAAAAAAACTTTATTTATGGAAAACCCGTTTTTACAACCATATACAACGCCGCACGGAACCGTTCCTTTTGACAAGATAGAGCTTGTACATTACGAGCCTGCTATCCGGGAAGGAATCAGCCAGGAAGATAAAGAGATAAATGATATTATATCGAATCCGGAAAAACCGACATTCAAAAATACAATACTGGCACTGGAACAGTCGGGCAAGTTACTGGATCAGGTAACTACAGTGATGTTTAATCTGATGAGTGCTGAAACCTGCAATGAACTGGATGAAATTGCAGAGAAAATGATGCCTTTACTTTCGGAGCACAGCAACAATATCAGCTTAAATGAAAAACTCTTTGAACGCGTAAAGCAGGTTTACGAAGAAAGAAAGAACCTGAAGCTTACTCCGGAAGAATTGCGACTGCTTGAAAAGACATACGACGGTTTTGTACGAAACGGAGCTAACCTGTCAGAAGAAGATAAAGTAACATTCAGAAAAATAAGTACAGAGTTAAGTTCACTGACTCTGCGTTTCTCACAAAACCATTTGAAAGAAACCAATAGCTACGAGTTGCTTTTAGATTCTGAAGAGCAGTTGAAAGGACTCCCTGAAAGTATTATAGAAGCTGCGGCTCATACAGCAAAAGAAAAAGGGGAAAATGGCTGGATAATTACCCTGCAAGCACCCAGCTATGTTCCTTTCATGAAATATAGTGAGAACCGCGAATTGCGCCGTAAACTGTATATGGCTTACAATACCCAATGTATACACGACAATGAGCAGAACAATGAGGATGTTGTAAAACAATTGGTAAATCTGCGCATGCAGCTAGCACAGCTTCTCGGATTTAAGAATTATGCAGACTACGCACTTCGCAAACGTATGGCAGAAAACAGTGACCGAGTATATCAGTTACTCGATCAGCTGCTGGAAGCATATACACCAACCGCCCGAGAAGAAGTGAAAGAAATTGAAGCGCTTGCACAACGTACAGAAGGAAAAGACTTCCAGCTGATGCCGTGGGATTTTTCATATTATGCAGAAAAACTGAAAAACGAGAAATTCAATCTCGACGAGGAAGCACTTCGCCCCTACTTTGAGTTAAGCAGGGTCAAGGAAGGTGTATTCGGACTGGCAACCCGCCTATATGGTATTTCATTCAAAGAGAATAAAGACATCCCGGTATATCATCCGGACGTACAGGCTTATGAAGTATATGATAAAGACGGCAGTTATCTGGCTGTTCTGTATACTGATTTCCATCCGCGTGCGGGAAAGCGCTCTGGAGCATGGATGACAAGCTACAAAGAGCAATGGATAGAAGCAAACGGAACCAACAGTCGTCCTCATGTTTCTGTAACCATGAACTTTACCAAACCGACAGCCAATAAGCCTGCATTGCTCACTTTTTCGGAAGTAAATACATTCCTTCACGAATTCGGACATGCGCTGCATGGTATATTTGCCAACACTCGCTTTAAAAGCATGAGCGGGACAAATGTCTACTGGGACTTCGTAGAACTGCCTTCGCAAATAATGGAAAACTTTGCCATTGAAAAAGATTTTCTTAATACATTTGCACGTCATTATCAGACAAACGAATCTATTCCGGAAGAATTGTTGCAACGGATCATAGATGCTTCAAACTTTAATGTTGCCTACGCTTGTCTGCGACAAATCAGTTTCGGATTACTGGATATGGCTTGGTACACCCGGGATAAGGCGTTCGACGGTGATGTTCGTGAATATGAACGTGAAGCATGGAAACGCACGCAATTATTACCTCCGGTAAAGGAAACATGCATGACCGTACAATTCGGACATATCATGTCAGGAGGATATTCTGCCGGATATTATAGCTATAAATGGGCTGAAGTGCTTGATGCCGATGCTTTCTCTGTTTTCAAGGAGAAAGGAATATTCAATCAGGATGTTGCCCAATCGTTCCGGGACAATATTTTATCAAAAGGAGGAACCGAACACCCGATGACTCTTTACAAACGATTCCGAGGACAAGAACCGACCATTCACGCATTACTAAAACGAAATGGAATAAAATGAAGCTAGATATAAGAAAATATATACGCTGTCTGCTATTTGTACTGCCTTTCTTGTTGAGCAGTTGCAATCAGGAAGATGACATAAATGAAATTTTTGTCAGTGGCCAGTGGCAACTGGTAAATTATTATACAGGCATAGACTGGAATAATTATAATGCCAATGCCAAACCTACATATACCAAGCCTGAAGATTTGAAAGTAATAAACGCTTTCAGCATTATGTTCAACGACGACGGAACGGTTCAGGGCAATATCGAGAATGGTACGTATAGCGGTAAATGGCAGGCCAATGCCAAAGACCGTTCTATCAGAATTACTCAGATAGAATGTACGGTAAGTCTTTCTGGAAAGAACAAAGAATTTATAGATAAACTGAAAAACGTTCAATTTTATCAAGGCGACAATATCATGTTGCGCCTTGCACCCAATGAACGTACCACATGTATGCAATTCAGACATTAATATATTATGGAAAATACGGAAAACAAACAAGAGATTCTTGACAAGCGCTATATGCAAATGGCTACTATCTGGTCGGAAAACTCATACTGTAACCGGCGAAAAGTAGGTGCCTTGATAGTAAAGAACAAAATGATTATTTCTGACGGATACAATGGTACTCCGGCGGGATTTGAAAACGTGTGTGAAGATGAACATGGCATCACTAAGCCTTATGTACTGCATGCAGAAGCCAATGCTATCACAAAAATAGCAAGATCGAACAACAGCAGTGAGGGAGCAACCCTTTATGTCACAGCATCTCCTTGCATAGAATGTGCCAAGCTTATTATCCAAGCTGGAATAAAGCGTGTGGTTTTTGCTGAAAAATATCGGCTGGAAGATGGATTGGAACTCCTAAAACGTGCAAATATAGAACTAGTTTATTTAACTCCTAACGAATAAAAGATATGAGTAGTAACAAGAATCGACTAATGCCTTTCCTACTGGCTATCTGTCTTGTAGCTGGTATCCTGATAGGAACGTTTTATACGAATCACTTTTCTGGCAACAAGCTGGGAATCATCAATACATCTTCTAATAAACTGAATGCCCTGCTGCATATAATCGATGAACAATATGTAGATACTGTAAGTATGTTCAATCTGGTAGAAGAAGCCATGCCGCAAATCCTTGCCGAGCTGGACCCGCATTCATCATATATTCCGGCAAAAGATCTGGAAGCTGTCAATTCGGATCTGAAAGGAAGTTTCAGTGGTATCGGAGTTCAGTTTACGATACAAGATGATACGATTCATATTAACAGTGTAATTCAAGGTGGTCCGTCTGAAAAAGTCGGCCTTCTTGCCGGCGACCGTATCGTAGAGGTAGACGATTCTAGCTTCGTAGGAAAAATAGTGACCAATTCGGAAGCCATGCGCCGTCTGAAAGGCGAAAAAGGAAGCAAAGTCAAATTAGGTATATACCGACCGGGAGAAAAAGAAATTCTTCATTTCACCGTGGTACGTGGAGATATACCTGTGAAAAGTATTGATGCAGCTTACATGATTAATGACAAATTCGGATACGTCAAAGTCAACAAATTCGGTGAGACAACCTATCCGGAGCTGCTGGTTGCATTAGCACAATTGTCTCAGGCAAACTGCAAAGGTATGATTATAGACCTTCGTGGAAACACCGGAGGATATATGGCAGCTGCCATTCAGATGGTAAATGAATTCTTGCCGAACAATAAACTTATTGTATATACGGAAGGAAGAAAGTCGCCACGTGAAAATTATACTTCAAACGGAACAGGAAGCAGCCAGACTATGCCACTTATTGTCTTAATGGACGAAGGATCTGCATCGGCCAGCGAGATTTTTGCCGGAGCTATTCAAGATAATGACCGAGGAACCATTATCGGCCGCCGTTCTTTTGGAAAAGGTCTTGTACAGCAGCCTATCGAATTCAGCGACGGTTCTGCTATCCGATTGACTATCGCACGTTATTATACACCTTCCGGACGTTGTATTCAGAAGCCTTATGAAAAAGGAAATGATGCAGAATACGAAATGGACATTATCACCCGTTACGAACATGGAGAATTTTTCTCAGCCGACAGTATCAAGCAGAATATAAAAGAAATTTACCATACAAGCTTAGGACGTACGGTATATGGAGGTGGTGGTATCATGCCGGATATTTTTGTTCCGCAAGATACAACAGGTATGACTTCATATTACAGAATGGCTGCTACACGTGGTTTGATTATCCGTTATACGCTCGACTATACAGATAAAAACCGTAACAAGCTTAAAGAGTATGATACTCCACAAAAAATGGAAGCTTATTTAAAAACTCAAAATCTGTTAGAGAAGTTCGCTGAATATGCAGAGAAGAAAGGACTAAAACGCCGGAATATCCTGATGTATAAATCGAAACAGCTGTTCGAAGAAAGCTTATATGGAAACATCATTTACAACATGTTAGGCATAGAGGCATACATCACTTATTCAAACTTGACAGATAAGACTGTACAAAAGGCTCTTGAAGTACTGGAAAAAGGAGAATCATTCCCTCAAGCTCCAGAAAAAACTTCAGAAAAATAAACGAAGCGTCTTAATTCAACGAATATTCAAAGAATAAGAGAGTATGTCAAAACTCAAGTTCCATAAAAAGGAATTTAAAGTCTGAAACTTGACTACTTTATGTACAATAAAAGAGCCTTATCATTATCCTGAAACTGGGGTTTGATAAGGCTCTAAATATTTAGATTCTATAATAGATAATTATTACGGTTACTTTTAGTTGATCTTAATCCTCTCACTCAATATGTTAAAAGAAGAAAAACGTTTACTACGTCGCTGCATCGCAGACAAGAAAAAGATGTATACTAATCATGAATTGGCTACATACTCTACGTTGTTGCTAAGCAAATTGGAAAGGCATCCACTTTTTGCTGAAGCCCAAACAATATTAATGTATTACTCATTGCCTGATGAGGTACAAACGCACGATTTCATCGAAAAATGGAGTCATAATAAAAACATTATCTTGCCTGTTGTAAAAGGTGACGAACTCGAACTACGATATTATACAGGAAAACAGGATCTTCAAAAAGGCAGTTACAATATAGAAGAACCTCAAGGTAAACTTTTAACCAACTATGAAAAAATAGACCTTGCCATTATCCCTGGTGTAGCATTCGACTCACAGGGTAATCGTCTGGGAAGAGGAAAGGGATATTACGACCGACTGCTTAAGCAACTTAATGCATATAAAATAGGTATCTGTTTTCACTTTCAGATTTGTACGCATATCCCTACTGAAATATTCGACAAGCCTATGGATGAAGTGTGGAGTGAAGAGGAATCTTTCATACTAAACAAATAAAAGAGTATGTAAAATTCCACCGAATATCATCAACGGAAGATGATATTTACAATAACCTGTGCTCCTACTTGTGAATTCAGGTTACGAATCAACAATTGACGACTCATCATCAGCTCCTGACGGAGAACGGATGAAGACAAATGTACGAAAAGTACTTGATTCTTAATGTATATATTAGTCGTATAACGAGCAATAGCTTCCCCCACGACATCCTTCCAGGCATCAACCAGCCGATATTCATTCAAAGGAGTTTCAAGTCCCTCCTGTCTGAGAAGACGCCGCAACACCTCTCCTACCTGTTCTGTATTATTCCGCTTCATATTTCCTCCTCTTCATTGCAACGTTCAGATACAACTCCACCATCAACTTCAAAGAGTTTATAATCTCCTTCTATCTTACGTAAGATTTTATCCAAATGATCTCTGTTCGTATCGGTCACAAATATTTGTCCGAAACTGTCTCCAGCAACCAATTTTACAATTTGCTCAACACGAGAAGCATCCAACTTATCAAAAATATCATCTAACAATACGATGGGAGTGGTACGACTTCCGGTACGCTTCAGGAACTCAAACTGAGCTAACTTCAACGCTATCAGATACGTTTTATTCTGCCCCTGAGAGCCTTCCCGCTTAATGGGGAAATCTCCCAGCTGCATTATCAAATCATCCTTATGGATACCACGGGTAGAATATCCTAAAATACGATCACGCTGACGAACCTCCTTCAGCTGTTCAAGAAGATTTCCTTTGGCAGCATGCGACTCATAGGACAAGCTTACTTGCTCCCTGTCCTGGGAAATATAAGAATAATACGACTGGAAAACGGGAATAAATTCATCAATAAAGGCTTTACGCTTGGCATATACCGTTTCACCGGAAGCAGCCATCATCTCCTCCCACACCAACATCAGCTCTTCTTCCGGTTCAACATCTGCTTTAAGCAATGAATTTCTCTGAAGAAGAGCTTTGTTATAACGGATCAGAGCCTCTAAGTATTCACGGTCAAACTGCGAAATGACGACATCAATAAATCTGCGCCGCTCTTCACTTCCACCTGCAATCAACCACGAATCGGCCGGTGAAACCATGACAAGAGGAATCAGCCCTATATGGTCTGACAGGCGTGAATACTCTTTTTTATTACGTTTGAATTGCTTTTTCTGACGGCGTTTCAGCCCACAATATACTTCTTCGGGCTCTCCCTCGTCCGTTTCATAAAACCCCTGCACAACAAAAAAGTCACGATCATGCAAAATATTTTGTGAATCAATGGCATTGGTAGCACTTTTACAAAACGAAAGATAATAAACTGCATCCAGCAAATTGGTTTTTCCCATCCCGTTTTTGCCTATTATACAATTCATTTTACGTGAAAAAGCAACTTCTACTTGCTCCAGATTTTTATAGTTTAATATAGAGATGCGTTTAAGCCACATAGTTCAAAACCTAAATTCAGACTACAAAATTAACAATAAAAGCACGATTGATAAAAAAACATGCCCGCAAATTTCATTTATAAACATAAATAAACTACTTTTGCTGACCGAAATATAAATTGCTAAATAATAGAAGAGAAATAATAAAAAACAATTAAATAAAATGGCAGAACAAAAACACACTCATGACCCATTGAATGTAGATGAAGCACTGAGTACTTCTGAAGCATTCCTTTTAAAGTACAAAAACCTGTTAGTAGGTATTGTAGTAGCTATTGTTGTTATCGTATGTGGCACATTGGCTTACAAACATTTTATCGGTGAACCTAAAGAGTTGAAAGCTTCTGAGGCACTTTTCAAAGGTGAACAGTATTTTGGCAACGACAATTATGAAACTGCACTGAAGGGTGACAGCTTGGGTTACGCAGGTTTTCTGAAAATAGCAGATGAATTCAGCGGTACAGAAGCAGGAAACTTGGCAAATGCTTATGCTGGTATTTGCTATGCACAGCTCGGAAAGTATGAAGAAGCTGCAAAATATCTGGATAAATTCAGCGCAGACGATTATATGGTTGCTCCTGCCATTATTGGTACAATGGGTAACTGTTATGCTCAGATGGGACAACTTGACAAAGCAGCTGCAACATTGCTGAAAGCTGCAGACAAAGCAAACAGCACTACTTTAAGCCCAATCTACTTGCTTCAGGCTGGTCAGATACTTGAAAAGCAAGGTAAAAATGCAGAAGCTGTTGAAGCTTACAAGCAAATTAAAACAAAATATGCAAACTCATTCCAGGCAATGGACATTGATAAATACATTGACCGTGCTTCAATCAAATAATTAATTAGCATATTTATTACATATATAATAAGGTATTGTCATTCGGAGCAAAGCGAAGAATCTCGGATACATCAACGTGGATGCTCATGAGATTCAAACTTTACTCCGAATGATTTTTTTATTTCATATTCATCTAATCATTTATACATAATTATTATGGCAACAGCATATCACAACTTATCAGATTACGATTTCACCTCTGTACCCGACGCTTCTCAAATGCGTTTTGGAATTGTTGTCTCAGAATGGAACAGCAATATAACTGGCGCATTATTGGAAGGTGCGGTAAAAACATTGAAAAAGCATGGTGCAAAAGACGAAAACATACTTGTACAAACAGTTCCAGGAAGTTTTGAATTAACTTTCGGCTCAGCACAAATGATAAAAAGTGGAAAAGTTGATGCAGTAATAGCTTTAGGATGCGTAGTTCGTGGAGATACTCCACATTTTGACTATGTTTGCGCCGGAGCAACTCAAGGAATTACACAACTGAATGCAACTACCGATATACCAGTGATTTACGGCCTAATCACGACCAATAACATGGAACAGGCTGAAGAACGAGCAGGAGGAAAATTAGGCAATAAAGGCGATGAATGTGCAATTACTGCAATAAAAATGATAGATTTTGTTTGCAAATTAAAAAAATAGTTGTACCTTTGCATCGCAATTGAGAAAAACACTAGTCAATCAGTTGCGAAAGGGCAAATACCAGAGTGGCCAAATGGGGCAGACTGTAAATCTGCTGGCTTACGCCTTCGGTGGTTCGAATCCATCTTTGCCCACTAAAATTGCGGAAGTAGCTCAGTCGATAGAGCATTAGCCTTCCAAGCTGAGGGTCGCGGGTTTGAGTCCCGTCTTCCGCTCTTTGAAAATATTATTAATCTGTTGGGCAAATACCAGAGTGGCCAAATGGGGCAGACTGTAAATCTGCTGGCTTACGCCTTCGGTGGTTCGAATCCATCTTTGCCCACTAAAATTGCGGAAGTAGCTCAGTCGATAGAGCATTAGCCTTCCAAGCTGAGGGTCGCGGGTTTGAGTCCCGTCTTCCGCTCTTCTGAAAAGACCATGAGATTCATGGTCTTTTTTTTTATTTTACCCCTTCAATATTTAATAAAACCAAACGGAAAGCACACCTTTCAATTTTAATCACTATCTTAGGTTTAGAAATTTATCTAACCAACTATTAAAGACTAAACCATTATGAAGAACTTTAGAATTGAATCATTAATCCTTGCAATCGGATTGTTATTGCTGGGAATTTGCATCCAAAAAGGATTTAAATCGTTCGCAGAACGCGACAGAAGCGTAAATGTCAAAGGACTTGCAGAAATGGAAGTACCGGCTGATAAGGTCACATGGCCACTTATGTACAAAAGCTTAGGCAACGACTTGAATGCTCTATACGACAATATAAAGAACTCAAATAAAATCATTACTCAGTTTCTTATAGAAAAAGGTATAGACGAGAAAGAAATCAGCATTAATGCCCCTGAAATCATTGATCTAAAAGCTGAACGATACAGCAATAATGACAATAGTCCCTACCGATACAACGTTACAACTGTCATTACAGTAACTTCAAATAAAGTGGATTTAGTAAGAAGCCTTATAGCAGAACAAGGTGAATTGCTAAAAAGAGGTATTGCAGTAACAGGAGGCGACTACCGGTACAATGTGCAGTATGAATACACGGGACTTAATTCTATCAAACCTCAAATGATAGAAGAAGCAACCAAAAACGCACGTCAGGCTGCGGAAAAATTTGCAAAAGACTCGGAAAGCGAACTAGGAAAAATACGGCACGCCAATCAAGGACAGTTCACTATTACAGATCGTGACGCCAATACTCCTTATATTAAGAAAGTGCGTGTAGTTACGACTATTGATTATTCGTTAGAAGATTAACAGATTAATCAGACATCAAAAGAATATATAAGAAGCAGAGCTCGCGTGCAAAACAATCCACCTGCACGCGAGTTTTTTTATAAACCCATAACACTTCTCTCCTATCTTCCTCCACGAGAAGAAGCAAAACATCCAAACCTGCTTATACAAGAATCCAACTATAAACATAAAGTAAGACTGGAAGCATAACCTAACACAGCCTAACCAGAAATTCCCAATATCTCTTAAAGTTTCTATCAAAAAAATCATGAAATGTTGTATCATTCAGGATTTTATTGTACTTTTGCAGCCGATTTATATAAACAATATAAAGTCTAACACAATTAGTTATTTACAAACAATTTATTAATTTAATGGAAAACTTAAAAAACATTGCTCCTATTGAAGATTTCAACTGGGATGCTTATGAAAGCGGTGATGCAGTAACCAACGTAAGCAAAGAAGAACTTGAAAAAGCTTATGACAGCACCTTGAACAAGGTTAACGACCGTGAGGTTGTAGATGGTACTGTAATCGCAATGAACAAACGCGAAGTTGTAGTTAACATTGGCTACAAATCAGACGGTATCATTCCGTTGAGCGAATTCCGTTACAATCCTGATTTGAAAGTTGGTGATACTGTAGAAGTATACATCGAAAACCAGGAAGACAAAAAAGGACAGTTGATTCTGTCACACAAGAAAGCTCGTGCTACTCGTTCTTGGGATCGTGTTAACGCAGCTCTTGAAAATGAAGAAATCATTAAGGGTTACATCAAGTGCCGCACTAAGGGTGGTATGATCGTTGACGTATTCGGTATCGAGGCATTCTTGCCGGGTTCTCAGATTGATGTTAAACCTATCCGTGACTACGATGTATTCGTAGGAAAGACTATGGAATTCAAAGTTGTTAAAATCAACCAGGAATTCAAAAACGTTGTTGTTTCTCACAAAGCTCTTATCGAAGCTGAACTGGAACAGCAGAAGAAAGAAATCATCGGTAAACTTGAAAAAGGTCAGGTACTTGAAGGTACTGTTAAAAATATCACATCTTACGGTGTATTCATCGACTTGGGCGGCGTAGACGGTTTGATCCACATCACAGACTTGTCATGGGGCCGTGTAAGCGATCCTCGCGAAGTTGTTTCTTTGGATCAGAAGTTGAATGTAGTTATCCTTGACTTCGATGATGAAAAGAAACGTATCGCTTTAGGTTTGAAGCAATTGACTCCGCATCCATGGGATAGCCTTGATCCAAACTTGAAAGTTGGTGATCACGTTAAAGGTAAAGTTGTCGTTATGGCTGATTACGGAGCATTCATCGAAATCGCTCCGGGCGTAGAAGGTTTGATCCACGTTTCTGAAATGTCTTGGTCACAGCACTTGCGTTCAGCTCAGGACTTCATGAAAGTTGGTGATGAAATCGAAGCTGTAATCTTGACTTTGGATCGTGAAGAACGTAAGATGTCTTTGGGTATCAAACAGCTGAAAGCTGATCCATGGGAAACTATCGAAGAAAAGTATCCTGTAGGTTCTAAGCACACTGCTAAAGTACGTAACTTCACTAACTTCGGTGTATTTGTAGAAATCGAAGAAGGTGTAGACGGTTTGATTCACATCTCAGACCTGTCTTGGACTAAGAAAATCAAACACCCATCAGAATTTACTCAGATTGGTGCAGATATCGAAGTTCAGGTATTGGAAATCGACAAAGAAAACCGTCGTTTGAGCCTTGGTCACAAACAGTTGGAAGAAAATCCATGGGATGTATTCGAAACTGTATTTACTGTAGGTTCTATCCACGAAGGTACTATCATCGAAATGTTGGATAAAGGTGCTGTAGTAGCATTGCCTTACGGTGTTGAAGGTTTCGCAACTCCGAAACACTTGGTTAAGGAAGATGGTTCACAGGCTCAGTTGGACGAAAAGTTGGAATTCAAAGTAATCGAATTCAACAAAGACGCTAAGAGAATCATCTTGTCTCACAGCCGTATTTTCGAAGATGCAGCAAAAGCTGAAGAAAAAGCAGAAAAGAAAGCTACAAAGAAATCATCTAAGAAAGAAGAAGCTCCTATGATTCAGAACCAGGCTGCTTCTACAACTTTGGGTGACATCGATGCATTGGCTGCTTTGAAAGAACAATTGGAAGGTAAGAAATAATTCTTAAATTCTAGATATCAGGAAAAGGGATTGTGCTAAGCACAGTCCCTTTTTTTATACCTTAAGCCTTGATTAACTCAATCGTATTCCCTCATTTTATTTAAAATCTTTCTACCCATATTTTCGGTTCTCCATTAATATACCTATCTTTGTTTATATGGAAAAATTCGAAGTAAACATATTAGGATGTGGATCGGCACTACCGACAACCCGGCACATGGCAACCTCACAAGTCATAAACATCCGGGAAAAGCTATTTATGATCGACTGCGGAGAAGGTACACAAATCCAGCTACGCCGCTCACGATTAAAATTCAGCAGGTTAAACCATATATTTATCTCTCACTTACATGGAGATCATTGTTTTGGACTAATTGGACTGATTTCTACATTCGGTATGCTGGAACGTACAGCCGACTTACACATTTATTGTCATCCGGAGCTGGAAAAACTGCTTACACCGCATATAGACTTTTTCTGTAAAGGCATGCCATATAAAGTTATATTTCATACCTTTAACCCAAGCGAGCAAACAATCATATACGATGACCGTTCCGTTACGGTAGAAACAATTCCATTGCGCCACCGTCTGCCTACTTGTGGATTTATCTTCCGTGAAAAACCAACTCAAAACCACATCAAACGTGATATGATAGACTTCTATCATATTCCTGTGTGTATGATAAACCGAATAAAAAACGGAGAAGACTATGTAACAGAAGAAGGAACGGTTATTCCCAATGAACGACTCACAACTCCTTCCAATCCCCCACGCTCTTATGCCTACTGCTCCGATACTGCATATCTTCCACGCATTACAGAACAGATAAAAGGTATAGACTTACTGTTCCACGAAGCGACTTTCGCTAAAACAGAGGCAGCCCGAGCCAAACAAACCATGCACTCTACAGCCGAACAAGCCGCAACGATTGCCCGCGATGCACAAGTCAAGCGGTTGATTATAGGACATTTCTCTGCAAGATATGAAGATGAGGCACATCTACTTCAAGAGGCACAGAGTATTTTTCCGGAAACAATACTGGCACAAGAAAACATGAACATTACTCTTTAATGAGAATGTTAATAAAATCCAACCAACTTAAACCCTATTGCCTAGACAACAATCCAAACAACTGAAATAAAGAATCGAACAATATGAATACATACAACGAGGAAGATGTAATCAATCGACTGCAATATCCGGAAACTCAACGTGCTGCTTTCGGAGAAGTAGTAAAAGCATACAGTGAGCAACTGTACTGGCAAATCAGGCGAATGGTTCTCTCCCATGATGATGCAAATGATTTATTACAAAATACCTTCATCAAAGCGTGGAGCAACTTAAATTATTTCCGGGGAGAAGCTAAACTTTCTACCTGGCTGTACCGTATTGCCCTAAACGAAAGCCTGAACTTTCTCAACAAGCAACGCGCACAGAATCAACTTTCGATTGATGATGAAGAAGCGATGGCCTTAAACAAGCTGGAAAGTGATCCCTATTTTGATGGTGACCATACACAGCTTCTATTTGAAAAAGCAATTCAAACGCTTCCAGAAAAACAACGCATGGTGTTCAACCTGAAATATTTCCAGGAAATGAAATATGAAGAGATATCCGAAATTCTGGGAACAAGTGTGGGAGCCCTTAAAGCTTCTTATCATCATGCCGTAAAAAAAATAGAAGAATTTTTAAGCCAAAACGATTAATCCTTATGAGCAAACAGCTATCTAATATAATAAAGGAGGGTAACATACTATGAAGGAAGATAAAGATTTACTGAAGAAATATGGAAAGAAGAATCCTTTCACTGTTCCAGAAGGATATTTCCAGGGTTTTAGCGAGAAACTGATGGAGCAACTTCCTGAAAAAGAAGTTATGCCTGAACCAGAAATCAGAATGTGGGATCGCATCAAGCCATGGGTTTACATGGCTGCCATGTTTGTAGGTCTGATGTTCACTGTACGCGCTTTCGTAGGCGAACAACCTTCATCACAAAGCACAGATATGGAAATTGGAAATTACACAGAAATACCAGACGAATACCTCGATCCGATTGTCAATCAGACAATGATGGATGACTACGAATTATATCAATACTTAACCGAAGCTGACAACAATATTTACAACTAAAGAAAAATTAAACCAGACATGAAAAAACTATTTTATATTTTGGCTCTTTTCATAGGCTTCTGCAGTAGTGTGTATGCGCAGAAGGCTAAACTGAGTAAAGAAGAGTTCCGTAATATACAAGAAAAATTCATTACCGAAAAGGCAAACCTTACAACCAAAGAGGCCAAACAGTTTTTCCCGCTTTATTTTGAGCTACAGGATAGAAAAACTGCCTTAAACAAAGAAGCCTGGAAAAAGATAAGAAAAGTTAAAGAAGAAAATGTAAGTGAAAGTGAATACGGTCAGTTGATAGAAGATGTTATAGAAACACGTATCCAAATTGACAAGCTTGACTTAGAATATGTCCGTAAATACAAAAAAATTCTTTCTGCCAAGAAAATTTTTGAAATACAGCGAGCTGAAATGAAATTTCACCGAGAGCTCCTGAAACCTAAAAAGAAAAAATAAAAAGACTCCATCAGAATTTTTATTGATATCGTACACTTACACAATAAAAGACCGGATGATGTACCCAACGAATACATATCCGGTCTTTTTATTATACAATGTACAGAATATTACAAACCTTTTTTCTTTGCTTCGTTCCACACTGCATCCATTTCCTCCAACGTCATGTCAGTGAGATTCCGCCCTTGTTTGATGGTATGCTCCTCCAAATAGTTGAAACGCCGGATAAATTTCTGATTGGTATGTTCCAGTGCATTATCGGGGTTAACCTTATATAGGCGTGCAGCATTAATCAAGCTAAACATGACATCTCCAAACTCAGCCTCAGCTTTTTCCTTATCCATGGTTGCCACTTCCGATTCAAATTCACCGATTTCCTCTTTCACTTTCTCCCATACCTGTTCGCGATCTTCCCAGTCGAATCCCACATTACGAGCTTTATCCTGTATGCGATATGCCTTTATAAGAGAAGGTAGAGCATCCGGAACACCGCTTAAAACAGATTTATTACCATCTTTCTCCTTCATCTTTATCTGTTCCCAATTCTCAGAAACCTGCTCAGCCGTATCAGCTTTCACTTCACCAAAAACATGAGGGTGACGGAAAATAAGCTTCTCACACAATTTATCACATACATCTTTTATATCAAAAGCGCCAGTTTCGCTTCCTATCTTCGCATAAAAAACAACATGCAACAGTACATCTCCTAATTCCTTACAGATATTCTTCTGGTCATTTTTTACTAAAGCATCACACAGCTCATAAACTTCCTCAATGGTATTTGGACGTAAGCTTTCATTTGTCTGTTTTCTATCCCAAGGACATTTTACCCTCAGCTCATCGAGTACATCGAGCAATCGCCCGAAAGCCTCCATTTGTTCTTTTCTTGTATACATATACAGTTTTCTTTTTTTGAAAGACAAAATTACAAAGAAATTGGATTTTCTCACAAAAAATACTACATTTGTGAGAATTGATAACTAATTATCAAACAAACTTTGTAATAACCAATCAAAATTTAATAATTATGAACGCGCAAAGTATTGGAGAATCAGCAAAGGCAATATGGCATCTGTTACATGGAGATAACAGAAAATGGGAATACCAAGAGCTTAAAAAAGCAACCGGTCTTCGCGACAGAGAACTAAATGCAGCTATCGGCTGACTGGCATGTGAAGGAAAAATCCAGTTCGACGAAAGTATGCAAGGACAAAATACTGCATTGTATATCGAACTGAGTTACTATATCGGATAAAAATAAAAATGCGTTGCATTTTCCATAAGGATATTGCAACGCATTTTTCAATACTCAAGACTCTACTTATTTCAACTTAATAAATAATTCACCTTCAACCTCGCTTGTTTCAATCTTGTCTTCTCTCAATAACCAACCCAATCCTAAGAACAAATCTTTATCTGCTTTCAATTTTGCAGCTTTTTTAAGTCCTTTCTGAGTCAAACCTTCATTTCCATTTAGTGCTTCCCAGATTTGTCCGGCAATAGCACCTGCTTTTTCTTGTAACATAGTTCTCTACTTTAAAACTGTAATATTAACTTCCTTCACAAAAGAAGTTTTGTCTGTATTGCGGTGCAAATGTAACGAAAAAAACAGGAAGACACTTTTTTATGGAAAAATATTTTGATTCTGCCCCAATTTTAGACTTGAAAATATCCGAAAAGACAATATTTGTGTCAAAAGTTCTACAAATGTAGACATTATACAGACCCAATATACAAAAAACAACACTAAAGGTACGTTGATTCTTGCTTGAAACCGATATTTCTTTGTACAAAAAATAGAAAAACATCATGAAGAATAGTCAGAAATATCAGCATAAATTTCTTCTTTCTTCATGAATTTTTCTCCTTTGTGGGATATTTCTTAAATCTTACCTTCATTTTCCAGAAACTCACCAAATATGCGAGCTGCTGTTTCTACCATCCGGGCGCAAGGACGTTTCGCATAATACTGAGGAGTGCGTGCTTCTGGAGTAGAGACAATGGGTTCCTTTTTAGACAAGCCAAGTAAATCAGCACAACGTAATGCTCCGGTTTCTTTTCTAAACTTATCTGCCAATTCTTGAACTAGGGCATAATTGGCAGCTTTCGCACCTCTGTCAGCACCTTCTAGCGCACAACGTTCCAAACCTGCAAGCAGAAACATTCCACATGCGGCTCCACACGTTTCACGCATTCGCCCGATTCCTCCACCAAACGAAGCTGCCATATGCAAAGCCTGCTCATGCGTAAAACCATATAAATCTGCATAAGCGGCTACAACCGATTGTGAGCAGTTATATCCTTCCTTAAAAAAGTTTACAGCTTTCTCTATACGTTCTTCTTTTGTCATATTTCAAGTACATTATTAATTGTTCTTCCTTCCATCCACGCTTTCAGGTTTTCCACAGCCTGGTTCATCAAACGCATGCGCGACTCACGGGTAGCCCAAGCTATATGAGGAGTAATGAAGCAATTCTTCAGTTTAAGAAGCGGATTACCATTAGGCACAGGTTCCGAAGAGAGCACATCCAGTCCGGCTCCCAATAACTTGCCGCTCAGCAAAGCCTGTTCCAAAGCTTTTTCATCTATTAACCCTCCACGACTTGTATTGATTAGTATCGCACCTTGCTTCATTAGTGAAAGGCGAAATGAATTTACCATTTCTTTGTTTTCTGCCGTCAAAGGACAATGTAAACTAACGACATCACATGCAGAAAACAATTCATTAAGTGTCACTTTTTGGTATTTCTTAGGCAAACTTTTCTTTGGCTTGCTGGTATACACCCAAACTTCCATCCCCAAAGCTTCAGCTATTTGCGCAGTAGCCTGACCTGTATTTCCAAAACCAACAATCCCGATTTTCTTTCCGGCCAGTTCTATCAATGGTGTATTCCAGTAACAAAAATCGGGCTGTGCACTCCATACTCCATTATGCACTTCATGTGCATAATGAGCTACTCGTTGTGTAATATTCAACAAATGCGCAATAGCCATCTGGGCAACCGATTGTGTACTATATGCAGGAATATTGGTAACAACGATTCCACGCTGGCGAGCCACATCCAGATCAACAACATTATATCCTGTTGCCAAAACTCCTATATACTTCAGCTTTGGCAATAAATTCAAAATAAATCCATCAAGTATCGTTTTATTAGTCAACACAACTTCCGCATCTTTTGCACGCCGAACCACATCCAATTGAGCCGTCCTATCGTGCACTACGACTTCTCCCAGTTCTTCCAATTCCTCCCACCTTCTTTCTCCCGGATTCAGTGTATAAGCATCTAAAACAACTATTTTCATAACTATATCTTAAATTTATTCTTTAAAGCGATCGCCCCACAACTGTACCATACGATCTTTTAATTTAGCTTCTGAAGGATTTTCCTGTGCATGCCAAAGACGATTATGACATACTTCATCGGGTAAAAACTGTTGTTTCACAAAATTGCCCTTATAAGCATGAGCATACTTATATTCCTTTCCATATCCTAACTGCTTCATCAGCTTAGTCGGAGCATTACGTAAATGAAGCGGAACCGGAAGATTCCCTGTCTGACGAACCAGCTCAAGAGCAGAATTAATCCCTTCGTAGGCAGAGTTGCTTTTGGGACTTGTTGCCAGATAAACTGTAGCCTCAGCCAACGGAATTCTTCCTTCCGGCCAACCGATTTTCATCACGGCATCGAAAGCTGCGTTTGCAAGCAGCAATGCATTCGGATTAGCAAGACCGATATCTTCGGAAGCAGAAATGACAAGACGGCGCGCAATAAAAGCAGGATCTTCCCCACCCTCTACCATACGTGCAAGCCAGTACAATGCCCCATCCGGATCGCTTCCTCGAATAGACTTAATAAAAGCAGAAATAATGTCGTAGTGCATTTCTCCATCTTTGTCATAAGCCAGCGGATTCTGCTGCAAACGCTCCACAACCTTATCATCTGTTATCACAACAGGCACGTTATCGTCTGCTTCTACTACCAGCTCCAGTATATTCAACAGTTTTCGGGCATCTCCTCCCGAATAACGTAGCATAGCATCTGTTTCACGCAATTCCACTTGTTTCTCTTTCAGAATAACATCCGTAGTTATCGCATGATGCAACAGTTCAAGCAAGTCATCTTTTTCAAGAGATTTCAATACATAAAGCTGGCAACGGGAAAGCAAGGGACGGATTACCTCAAATGAAGGATTTTCAGTTGTTGCCCCTATCAAGGTAACTACTCCTGTTTCTACTGCTCCCAGTAACGAATCTTGTTGCGATTTACTGAAACGATGTATTTCATCGATAAAAAGAATGGGACTCTGTTGCGAAAAAAAACGATTGCTCCGTGCCTTATCAATAACATCACGTACATCTTTCACTCCCGACGTAACTGCACTCAATGTATAAAAAGGAGTTTCCAGGCGGTTTGCAATAATCTGTGCCAACGTAGTCTTTCCCACGCCCGGAGGCCCCCATAAAATAAAAGAAGAGATGCGTCCGGAATCAATCATCCTTCTCAGCACCGCCCCTTCTCCTACCAAATGTTTTTGTCCTATATAGTCGTCCAGTGTCTTCGGACGCATGCGTTCAGCCAATGGTTGAGCCATAATATTCTATTTTTTGGAATTTCCTGTATCTTGTATTATATTGAGAAAAGTTTTTCAAAAATAAGAAATTATTCTTTTAGAAAGTTCACAAAAAGGCAATAAAAAAAGCCTCTTTTCACAAAGAAGCTTTTTTAAGTTTTCAATAGGTATTAGTTTTTTTTAAGGTAAAAAGATTGTTTTCAGGATAACGCTACAAAGATGAGAGCTTTTTTTGAACTAAACAAATAAAAAACTATGTCTTAAAACACGTTTATCGTTTTTCTTTGTTTACATTCTGTCAAACTCCCCCTCCTCAATAGTATGACAAAGATATAAAATCTTTCTTAAAATAAAGAGTTTGCAGCCTTTTTTCTCTCTTTTGTAAAAATAATACATATTTGCTACCTTATAAAAAAGAATTTATTTTATAGTTTAGTAAACAGTATCACCTCTCTTTTATAGGTAGTTCAGGAAAGAATCATTATTTTTGCACACAAAAGCGCGAAAACGCAAAAAAGTAAAAGTGTAAAACGAAAACGCTATGACAGAAATGAACGTAACGGAAAGTTCTGAAAAGAAAAGCCTGAACTTTATTGAGCAGATTGTTGAAAAAGATTTAAAGGAGGGAAAAAACGGAGGAAGAATACAAACCCGATTCCCGCCTGAGCCAAACGGATATTTACACATTGGCCATGCTAAGGCTATTTGCATGGACTTCGGTATTGCCCAACGATATGGTGGAGTATGCAACTTGCGTTTTGACGATACAAATCCTACAAAAGAAGATGTAGAATATGTAGAAGCGATAAAAGAAGATATTCAGTGGTTGGGATACCAGTGGGGAAATGAATATTATGCTTCCGACTATTTCCAACAATTATGGGACTTTGCCATCCGTCTTATCAAGGAAGGTAAAGCATATATAGACGAACAAACTTCAGAAGAAATTGCAGCCCAAAAAGGAACTCCTACACAACCGGGAGTAGAAAGTCCATACCGTAACCGACCGATAGAGGAAAGCCTTGAATTGTTCCAGAAAATGAACAACGGCGAAATAGAGGAAGGTAAAATGGTGCTCCGTGCCAAGATAGATATGGCCAATCCTAATATGCACTTCCGCGATCCTATTATCTACCGTGTAGTAAAAACTCCTCACCACCGTACGGGTGATAAATGGAAAGCATATCCTATGTACGATTTCGCACACGGACAGAGCGATTTCTTCGAAGGAGTAACTCACTCATTGTGTACGTTGGAGTTTGTTGTACACCGTCCGTTGTATGACTTGTTCGTCGATTGGGTAAAAGACGGAAAAGATCTTGACGATAACCGTCCTCACCAGTATGAGTTCAACAAGCTGAATTTGAGCTACACGCTGATGAGTAAGCGTAACTTGCTGATTCTAGTAAAAGAAGGACTGGTAAACGGCTGGGACGATCCTCGTATGCCGACTATTTGCGCATTCCGCCGCAGAGGATATTCTCCGGAATCTATCCGCAAGTTTATCGATAAGATCGGTTATACCACCTACGATGCCTTGAACGATTTCGCATTGCTGGAAAGTGCTGTTCGTGAAGACTTGAATGCACGTTCTACACGAGTATCAGCTGTTTTGAATCCGGTAAAACTGATCTTGACTAACTATCCGGAAGGAAAAGTAGAAGAAATGGAAGCCATCAATAATCCGGAAGATCCGAACTCTCCTACTCATACTATTGAGTTCAGCCGTGAATTATGGATGGAACGTGAAGACTTTATGGAAGATGCTCCAAAAAAATTCTTCCGTATGACTCCGGGACAGGAAGTTCGTCTGAAAAATGCATATATCGTAAAATGTACCGGATGCAAGAAAGACGAAAACGGAAACATCGTAGAAGTATACGCCGAATACGATCCGAATACCAAGAGCGGAATGCCAGAAGCTAACCGTAAAGTGAAAGGTACACTGCACTGGGTAAGCTGCAATCATTGCTTGAAAGCAGAAGTACGCTTGTACGACCGCTTGTGGAAAGTAGAAAATCCTCGTGATGAAATGGCTGCTATCCGCGAAGCCAAGAACTGTTCAGCGTTGGAAGCTATGCAGGAAATGATAAATCCAGACTCGCTGAAAGTTTTGAAGGAATGTTATGTAGAAAAGTTCCTTGCAGATGCAAAACCGCTTGACTACTTGCAGTTCCAGCGTATCGGATACTTTAATGTTGACAAAGATTCTACCCCTGAACACTTGGTATTTAACCGTACCGTATCACTTAAAGATACCTGGAGTAAGATCAACAAATAAAATATAGACATATTCATAAAACCGGAAACACAGATTATGCAAAGCACTACGTAGAAGGGCGTATTTTTCTGACAAAATACATTCCTCCTGACTACGGAACAATTTGCATAATCTGCGTTTTTTATTTTACCTTTTAAATAAATAACAACCATGAAAGATGACTTGTCTTCTATTTTCCACAAACCAGAATTTAAAGAACTTCTGGCTAAATATGCAGATATGCTGGACAATCATACCAGTGTTTATTTTGAAGCCGACGAAATCACCCTATTGGCAGAATTCTATGCAAGCATGGGAAATATAAAGGCTTCGGAAGAAGTAGTGGACTATGGGCTGTCACTTCATCCCGATAATTTAGATATACTGATATTTAAATGTCATAATCTTATAGCAAAAGGTAATACCAACGATGCTCAATGCATATTAAATACTATAACCGACCAAAACGACTACGAAGTCAGGTTGCTACAGGCTGAACTTTATCTGGCACAAAAGCGTACTCAAGAAGCTGATGCACTGCTAGATCAGCTTTACCAAGACGAAAAAGACATAGACACAATGCTCGACATTGCACATGTGTATATGGACGACCACCAGAAGAAAAAAGCCCATTACTGGCTGGAAAAGGCATACAGCGAAGCTCCGGAAAACATAGGAGTATTGGAAGAAATGGCTTCATACCACTTCAGTTTCGGCAATCCGGAAGAAGCCGTGAAACTATATAACCAGCTACTTGACGAAGCTCCCTATACACTCGATTTCTGGCACAATCTGATACGTTGCTATATCCGTATGTACCAATCAGAAAAAGCGATGGAAGCAATAGATTTTGCTATGGCCATAGATGACACCAATCTGATAACCTGGGAACTGAAAAGCAATTGTCTTTTGTTGGAAAACGAAATAGACCAGGCACTTGAATGTCTGTTTTATATAGAAAAACATACTACCGAAAAGCCATATATTCAAAATATTATCATGTCAATATACTTTATCGTACAAGATTATCAGAAAGTATTGGAGTATTCTGACAAGATAATAGCCAGCGGCAAACTTCCTTATTTTGAAATGGCGTCCTTGTATCATAAAAGAGGAATTTCTCATTTACGACTCGAGAATCAATCTGCCTGCAAGGAAGATGTAGAACAAGGTCTGGCTTACGACAATCACAGCAGTGAATTATATCTACTGAAAGGTGAATCACATCTGGATGAAAAAAAGCTAGAAGATGCACAAACAGCCTTTCACTATGGTGAGTTGTTTGCCGAGGACGAAGCAGAAGCGGCAGCTTATATAGGTACAGCCTATTTCCATAATGAATATTGGGAACAGGCATTGGAGTATCTGAGAAAAGAAGAAGAATTAAATCCAGATACCATGCACAGTAACTATTATCTGATAGCATACTGTTATTATCGTATGAAAGAAGAAAAACTGACTTTTACCTATCTTGTACGAGGGGCCGTCTTTTCTTCCAGTTCATTGAAGAAAGAAGAACCGATATTATCTCCTTTCGAAACCGACGAACATTTCTACGAGCTGGCAAAAGACATTTTTCTGAAAATAAAAAGTGGAGAAATCAATCCAATGGAATACCTCAACGAATAAAGCAATAATAAAATTGAAAGTAAAAGTAAAGTTTTTCTGATAAATATTTGGATTTTATATTTAAACAGTTTACATTTGCCATACACAAATAAAAGAAATATTTATGAACAATAATCTAACTATTCGCCATCATCATTCTCCTGACGTTAACATACGGTAGGCTGAGGTGTCGTATAGCTACAAAAATATCAAAGGCTTGCCGTTTCGGTAAGCCTTTTTTTGTTTGATAACTTAAAACTTTACAGAATATGCTTAGAATTGCCGTACAATCAAAAGGCCGTTTATTTGAAGACACAATGGCCTTATTTGCAGAAGCAGACATCAAACTTTCTACGTCCAAACGCACGTTGCTCACACAATCGTCCAATTTTCCGATAGAGGTCTTGTTCCTGCGTGACGATGATATTCCACAAAGTGTAGCAAGCGGAGTGGCCGATTTAGGTATTGTAGGAGAAAATGAATTTGTAGAACGTAAGGAAAAAGCTGATATCATTTACCGACTGGGATTCAGTAAATGCAGATTGTCGCTGGCAGTCCATAAAGAAGAAGAATATAACGGACCATCATGGTTCAACGGGAAGAAAATTGCCACATCATATCCCGGCATTCTACAAACTTATCTCGACAAACAAGGGATAAATGCAGATATTCATGTAATTAACGGATCTGTAGAAATAGCTCCCGGAATAGGTCTTTCTGATGCCATATTTGATATTGTAAGTTCCGGATCCACTTTGATAAGTAACAACCTGAAAGAGGTGGAAATTGTTATGAAAAGTGAAGCCTTGCTTATCGGCAATCCCAATCTGACACCGGAAAAGAAAGAAATTCTGGAAGAGCTCTTGTTCCGTATTGAGGCAGTAAAAGCAGCAGAAGACAAGAAATATGTGCTGATGAATGCACCAACCGATAAAGTAAAAGATATAATCGAAGTCCTTCCTGGAGTAAAAAGTCCTACCATCATGCCACTTGCAACCGAAGGATGGAGCAGTGTACATACGGTAATAGATCAGAAATGTTTTTGGGAAATTATCGGAAAGCTGAAAGCGCTTGGAGCACAAGGCATTTTGGTTCTCCCCATTGAGAAAATGATTTTATAATTAAAGTATCACAGAAAACCAACAACATCATGAATATCATACGCTATCCAGAACGTCTGGAATGGAATTTCCTGCTGAAACGATCTGCCCTACAGACAGAATCTCTTCGTGAAACTGTCTGCGAAATATTAGAAAAAGTACGGACACAAGGTGATCGTGCTGTAATCAGTTATGAAGAGCAGTTCGATAAAGTAAAATTAAACTCACTGGAAGTGACAGAAAAAGAATTCGAAGAAGCTGAAAAAGAAGTAGATATTAAACTTAAAGCAGCCATCATGCTGGCATTAAATAATATACAGACATTTCACTCTTCACAAAAGTTTGCAAGCAAAAAAATAGAAACACTTCCAGGAGTAACCTGTTGGCAGAAAGCCGTTGCCATAGAAAAAGTAGGACTCTACGTACCAGGAGGCACGGCTCCCCTATTTTCAACAGTACTGATGCTTGCCTCTCCGGCACAAATAGCCGGCTGCAAGGAAATCATTTTATGCACCCCTCCCAACCGTGAAGGAAAAATCCATCCTGCAATTCTATATGCAGCACGGGTAGCAGGAGTAAAAAGAGTATTCAAGACCGGTGGTGTACAAGCTATCGGAGCAATGGCATACGGAACCAGCAGTATTCCGAAAGTATATAAAATATTCGGCCCCGGGAACCAATATGTTACAGTAGCCAAACAGCAAGTTGCTTTACGTGATGTTGCGATAGATATGCCTGCAGGTCCTTCGGAAGTAGCCGTTCTTGCTGATGAAACAGCCAACCCGACATTTGTTGCTTCCGACCTTCTTTCTCAAGCAGAACACGGTGCAGACAGTCAGGCTATACTTATTACAACATCCGAAACTCTGATTGACAAAGTAGCAGAAGAAGTCGATCGTCAGTTATCTGAATTACCTCGTAAATCTCTCGCGAAGAAATCCCTCCAGTCGAGCAAACTTATCCTCGTAAGAAATATGCAAGAGGCTATTGACATGATAAACGAATATGCCCCTGAACACTTGATTATCGAAACAAAAGATTACACAGATATAGCCGAAAAAATCATCAATGCAGGTTCTGTATTCTTAGGATCATACTCTCCTGAAAGTGCAGGCGATTATGCTTCGGGAACCAATCATACACTTCCGACCAACGGATATGCCAAAGCATATAGTGGAGTTAGCCTGGATAGCTTTATCCGCAAAATTACTTTCCAGGAAATTACCCGGGAAGGAATCGCTACTATCGGACCTGCTATTCAGGTAATGGCAGCCAACGAGCATCTCGATGCCCATAAGAATGCTATTACAGTACGACTTAATGAAAAACTTTAACCGAAACGCTTATGAAATCGCTGAAAGAGCTGACACGACCGAATATATGGGCTCTAAAACCTTATTCATCGGCACGTGACGAATATAGCGGAAAAGAGGCTTCAGTATTTCTGGATGCCAATGAGAATCCGTATAACACTCCCAATAACCGATATCCTGACCCACTTCAACGCGAGCTGAAAGATATGATTGCTCTCGTAAAAAAGGTCACCCCTGAACAAATATTTCTAGGCAACGGAAGTGATGAGGCTATAGATCTGGTATTTCGTGCTTTTTGCCGTCCGGGCATCGATAATGTTGTTGCCATAGATCCGACATACGGTATGTATCAGGTATGTGCTGATGTGAACGATGTAGAATACCGCAAGGTTCTGCTTGACGATACTTTTCAGTTCAAAGCAGATGAACTGCTTGCGGCTTCAGACGAAAATACGAAACTCATCTTCCTCTGCTCTCCCAATAACCCCACAGGCAACAATCTGTGCCGCAAAGAAATACTTACTTTACTTGAAAAGTTTCAGGGACTTGTCATAGTAGATGAAGCTTATATAGATTTTTCTGACGAACCTTCCCTTACAGGAGATTTAAAACAATATCCAAACCTGATCGTCTTTCAGACTTTCTCGAAAGCCTGGGGATGTGCAGCAATCCGTCTGGGCATGGCATTCGCTTCACCTGACATTATCGGTATACTGAGTAAAATCAAATATCCGTATAATGTCAACCGACTGACACAACAGGAAGCTATTCAGATGATGCACAAACATTATGAAGTGCAAAGATGGGTACAGTCATTACTTAATGAACGTGAGCGCATGATAAAAGAATTTGCCAAACTTTCATGTTGTACGCATATCTACCCGACTGATGCCAACTTCTTCCTGACAAAAGTATGTAATGCTAAGGCAATTTACGATTACCTGGTAGATAAAGGCATTATCGTACGTAACCGTTCTAGCATAACTCTCTGTCAGGATTGCCTGCGAATAACTATTGGTACTCGTCCTGAAAACGATGCTCTGCTTGAGGCTCTGAGAAAATATAAACCCTGATTACCCTATGAAAAAGAAAGTTTTATTTATAGACCGTGACGGAACATTGGTTATCGAACCTCCAATAGATTACCAGCTGGATTCTTTTGAAAAACTGGAATTCTATCCGAAGGTATTCCGCAACCTGTTTTTTATCCGACAGAAGCTTGATTTCGACTTTGTAATGGTAACCAATCAGGACGGGCTGGGTACCTCATCTTTTCCTGAAGAAACATTCTGGCCTGTACATAATCTGGTAATGAAAACGTTCGAAAACGAAGGAATTATTTTCGATGATGTACAGATAGACCGAAGCTTTCCGGAAGATAATGCTCCCACCCGTAAACCCCGGACAGGTATGCTTACCCGGTACATCGATAATGATGCATACGATTTGGAAAACAGTTTCGTGATAGGCGACCGAGCTACGGATGTGGAACTGGCATATAACCTGGGCTGTAAGGCCATTCTCTTACAAAAAGACGACTCTATACTAAAAGATAAAAAACTGCAAGACACCTGCGTACTTGCAACAGCCGATTGGGATAAAGTAGCTGAGTTTCTGTTTGCCGGAGAACGTATAGCCGAAGTACGCCGCACGACTAAAGAAACTGATATTTATATCCGTCTGAATCTGGACGGCAGCGGAAGATGTAAAATAAATACCGGATTAGGCTTTTTCGACCATATGCTGGAACAAATAGGCAAGCATGGAGGTCTGGATCTTACAATTCAGGTAAAAGGAGATCTTGAAGTAGACGAACATCATACCATCGAAGATACTGCTATTGCTTTGGGAGAATGTCTATATCAGGCACTTGGCAACAAACGAGGTATTGAGCGCTATGGATATTGCCTTCCTATGGACGATTGCCTGTGTCAGGTAACTCTTGACTTTGGAGGACGCGCCTGGCTGGTATGGGATGCAGAATTCAAACGTGAAAAGATAGGCGAAATGCCGACAGAGATGTTCCTTCATTTCTTCAAGTCACTGAGTGACGCCGCACGCATGAATCTGAACATCAAGGCAGAAGGTCAGAACGAACATCACAAGATAGAAGGGATATTCAAGGCGCTGGCACGAAGCATCAAAATGGCTGTCAAAAGGGATATCTACCACTATGAAGTTCCCTCCAGTAAAGGATGTATCTAACTTTCATCATTGTTTGAATATTCAGTAAAAAAACAGAACCATGAGAAAATTGCTTGTTGTAATCATCATACTCATTGGCTTCACGATAGGAATAAACCTGTCGAGGGATCAAAAAGGATTCCGCACCTATCAGGAAGTATTGACCGAGTTAATCAACGATGCTCCAATGAAAACCTATCGCGACAGTTTCTACGGATACAGCATCCGTTATCCGGAGTTTTTCTCTCAGGAAATAACCGACAAAGGTTTTGTACGTTTAGGATATTGGGACAATGAGCGATTCGTTATTGAATGCTCTGTACTGAAAGCTCCGGACTTAAGTCCAGTAAAGATAAAAATGAAAGAATTGGCAACACAACTACATGCCGAAAAGCAAGAGTTATTACGTGACTCGTTTATTCTCAGCGGTCCACATTATGAAAATGGAAAGCGGATAGAAGGATACCGTTATTACGCCAAATACGTACGCAACCGAAAATTATGGTTTTCGTATACACTTTTTTATCCGGAATCATGCCACTCCTCTCTTACACGCATTTTCCGCCAAATAGACCAATGGGAAGTATAATAAAAAACATCCGGCATAAAGCTTTAAACGTATATTGCTTTTATGCCGGATGTAATATTTTTAGGAAAAGAGATGTCTTTCTCTAGCTTTCCATTAGCTTATTGATGTTGTTCGCGTAACAAATCGTTTACAGTCTTTACCGGATTGAATGTGCTCAATGGAACTTCTACAAAGATTGTACTCCAGTCGCTCATAGAACCATTCCACAATCCCGGCAATTCCAAAGCTTTCAAATCTTTACCATTCTTAGATTTATAAGAGATAAATCCTGTAGCCTTATCTACATACTGTAACAAATTGAATTTATTTCCCTTATAGTCGCGTACAGCACAAACCAAATCTACCGGATTGAAGTGTGTACCCTTTTCGAACATAGCCTTCTTTTCCGGATCATTCATATCAATCTGAGAACTTTCCAAAATCTGAAGCGAAACAGTTCCGTCAGGATTATAAGCAAGGAACGGACCACCGCCCGGCTCACCTACATTCTTCACCATACCGCAAACACGCATCGGACGGTTCAGTTTCTTACGCAGGTAAATAACCAAATCGGCGTCTTCCAAATCCTTGATATCGCTCTTGCGACAACGTAACTGCTGCTGAACGAAACGGATAATTGTTTCCAGCTGATCATGGCTGTAATGACCACTATCCAGCAATTCCAAATAATCGAAAGCCTGTTTCTGCAAAGTAACCAGCACACCGGCAAGCAGTTTTTTATAAGTTACAGTATCGTCTTTCAAACGGTCGGGTACGACATTATCAATATTCTTGATAAATACGATATCAGCATCCAGATCGTTCAGATTTTCAATCAAAGCACCATGACCTCCCGGACGGAAAAGCAATTTGCCATTATCACGGAACGGCTTGTTTTCCATATCAGCGGCAATGGTATCAGTACTTGCCTTTTGTTCGGAGAAGCTGATATTATATTCCACACCATATTTCTGGGTATATTCGGCAACTTTAGCATCTACCAGTTTCTGGAATAAAGCACGATGTTCACCCGATACAGTAAAGTGCACATTCACTTTTCCGGTCTTTCCGGCAGCATACAATGCTCCTTCTACCAGATGTTCTTCCAACGGAGTACGTACACCATCAGCATAACGGTGGAATTTCAGCAAACCTTTCGGCAGAGAACCATAATTCAACCCTGCAGATTCCAGCAAGTTAGCTACTACAGCCTTATAATTATGTTCCGACAAAAGAGCCTCAATATCCTTACCTGTATTATCCAGGCAAGCAGCATTCAAATCATTATAAAAAGCAAAACTATGAATATGATCGAAAAATTTCTTTTCAAAGCTTGTAGTAGGCACGTCATAATCAGCACCCAAAAATTCGAACAAGTTTTTAAACATACGGCTTGCCGCTCCAGAAGCTGGCACAAACTTCACGATTTTCTTATCAGAGTCTTTATAAGCATCCCATGCTGCCAGATATTTTTTCTGGGCATCAGCATCGGCAATCATAATACCATTATTGTCTACAGATGCAGCCGCAGCCAGTTGCAAATAAGGGAATCCCTTTTCAAAGCAAGCCAGTTGCTCTTCAATCTGCTTCTCAGTAATACCTTTCTTTGCTAGTAATTCTTTGTCTTCGTGTGTTAACATATTGTGATAAATTTAAGTGATAAATATTCGTTTACAAATTGAATCCACCTCAAAAGTATAAAAAAACCATCAAGTTTGTAACAATAAAGGAAGAAAAAAACTATCTTTACCCACAGAAGCTGGCTGGAATACTTCTTTTTTACCCATTTAAATTAAAAAAGGATTTCAATTTGCAACAAACAGGTTCTCAACAAAACTAGAAAGACTATGGATGAACAAGTTTTTTTTACACCGGACGAACATAAACAGCTAATAGCGCTATACAAAAGACTACTGCAACTATCAGGAGACACTCTGCAAAAAAACGACTGCTGCAATCTGAAAAAACATTTGGTTAAAGTCATGTCGGCGGGAAGCATACCTCGTAATGCCTTTGGTATGAATCCGATTATAAAAGACATGCAGACAGCTGTTATTGTGGCAGAAGAAATCGGTATGAGACGTGCCTCTATCCTAGGCATCATGTTGCATGAATCCGTGAAATATAATCTGTGTACATTAGAGTCAGTCAAACAAATGTATGGCGAGGATGTAGCTGGGATCATACACGGGCTGGTAAAGATAAATGAACTTTATGCCAAAAGTCCGACCATAGAATCAGAGAACTTCCGCAATCTGCTGCTCTCGTTTGCCGAAGACATGCGAGTTATCCTTATTATGATAGCCGACCGTGTAAACTTGATGCGCCAAATCAAAGACTGTTCGAATGAAGAGGCCAGATTACAAGTTTCGAACGAAGCTGCTTACCTGTATGCCCCACTGGCTCATAAACTGGGACTATACAAACTGAAATCGGAACTGGAAGACTTGTCACTGAAATATACTCAACATGATGTATATTACCACATTAAGGATAAGCTAAATGCCACAAAGGCTGCCCGCGACCGATATATTGATGCTTTTATCGAACCGGTAAAAAAGAAACTGGAAGAGACAGGACTGAAATTCCATATCAAAGGGCGTACCAAATCCATACATTCCATTTATCAGAAAATGAAAAAGCAGGGATGCCCGTTCGAAGGTGTGTATGATTTGTTTGCTATCCGAATCATACTTGACTCTCCGATTGATAAGGAAAAGCAAGAATGCTGGCAGGCCTATTCTATCGTAACAGATATGTATCTGCCCAATCCGAAACGTTTGCGCGACTGGCTGTCTGTGCCTAAAAGTAATGGCTACGAATCATTACATATAACTGTCATGGGGCCTGAAGGTAAATGGGTAGAAGTACAGATTCGTACTGAACGTATGGATGAGATAGCCGAAAAAGGACTTGCTGCTCACTGGAGATATAAGGGTATCAAAGGGGAAAGTGGTCTGGACGAATGGCTGAACTCTATTCGCGAAACACTGGAAAATGCAGACAGTGACCTGGAGGCTATGGATCAGTTCAAACTGGATTTATATAAAGATGAAGTTTTTGTTTTCACTCCTAAAGGGGATTTATATAAACTGCCGCAAGGGGCTACTGTGCTCGACTTTGCTTTTGCAATCCATACCAATTTGGGATGCCGATGTATCGGTGCCAGAGTGAATGGAAGAAATGTGCAGCTGAAACAAACGCTCAACAGTGGCGACCAGGTAGAAATAACTACTTCAAGCACACAAACTCCGAAGCGTGACTGGCTGAACTTTGTAACTACGTCGAAAGCAAAGACTAAAATCCGGCAGGCACTGAAAGAACTAGTAGCACGGCAGACTGAATTTGCTAAGGAAACACTGGAACGTAAATTCAAGAACCGCAAACTGGAATATGATGAAGCTATCCTGATGCGCCTTATCAAGAAACTGGGATTTAAGACTGTGACAGACTTTTACCAGAGTATTGCCAACGAAACGATGGAAATAAACGGCATTATCGACCGATATGTTGAAATGCAACGTAAGGAAACCGAACAACGGGAAGAAATAAGCTACCGAAGTGCTGAAGGTTTCAACATACAACAGACAACTGAAGGAAAAGATTATTACAAAGATGATGTATTGGTTATAGACCAGAATCTGAAAGGACTTGACTTCAACTTGGCTAAATGTTGTAATCCGATTTACGGAGATGATGTATTTGGTTTCGTGACAATATCAGGAGGAATCAAGATACACCGTTGCGACTGCCCGAATGCAAAAGAGATGAAAGCTCGTTTTCCCTACCGCATAGTCCGTGCACGATGGGCCGGAAAAAGCCAGGGCAAGCAATATCCCATCACACTCCGTATTGTGGGACACGATGATATAGGTATCGTAACAAACATTACTTCCATCATCAATAAAGAGGATAATATTCTGTTACGTTCTATCAGCATCGACTCACACGACGGACTCTTTTCGGGAATGCTTACAGTCATGGTAGATGATACCTCAAAACTGGAATCACTCATCAAAAAAATAAAGACTGTAAAAGGGGTGAAACAAGTAAACCGTGGATAATCATTTCTGCCTCCTTTTCAGCCTTAAAAAAACATGCCCAAGTTATGCACAAAACTTGGGCATATTTTCATAAATTTATCGAGAATTTTTTTTATTTTCTGTACAAACTTTCTGAACATGTATACAACTATTTTTAGTTCATCAGCATACAAGTCCAGAATTCCACTCTTCTTTTCTTCATTACCCAGGCGTAACAAATGTTAATAAACCTAATTATGGCATATGAAATACAAAGAAAATCAATATCTTTAGGGCGTTTTTTTAAAATCTGAAGAAAAAATGAAAAAAACTATCTTAACCACATTACTTTTAGTTGTGGCAGTACTGATGGTCATCGCTCAGGGTACAGCCGAAATCAAGTTCGAAAAGACAACACATAACTTTGGAGCTTTTTCCGAAAATAACCCTAAAGTCACTTGCAAATTCAAATTCACCAATACAGGAAATGGTCCGCTGGTAATTCATCAAGCTATCGCATCATGCGGATGTACAGTACCACAATATCCCAAAGAACCAATCAAGGCTGGTGAAAGCGGAGAAATAACAGTTACTTACAACGGAGCCGGAAAATTTCCCGGTCATTTCCGCAAGTCGATTACATTACGTACCAATGCCAAACAAGAGGTGGTACGTCTTTACATCGAAGGTGATATGACACCTAAAGGTTCAGAACCTCAACAGAACTAAAAGACAATAAACGCACAATAAAAAACATCCGGCCAGATCTTGTACACATAGATTTAGCCGGATGTTTTTTATTTACACTTGCACAATCCGATGGATTTAGTACTTTTGTATACACATTTAAAACAAACGACAATTCTAAAAACACACAAATCTATGAAAAATCTAATTCTCACAGTCATTGCTGTATGCAGTCTCAATACCATACAGGCACAAGAAATAAGTTACAAAAAGTGGGTAAAAGAAGCTCCTCGGCTGGAAGACTCTTTTTTCACTACTCCCAAAGCAAAAGAAGTGGCAGAAACTGTTCTTTTATACCAGCAACCTACAGGCGGATGGCCCAAAAACATTAATTTTTTTCAGACACCCGACAACAAAGAAAAAGCTTTGGAAATCAAAAATGACGTCAATGCCAGTACGATTGACAATGGAGCCACCACAACAGAAATAATCTATCTTTCCAGATTATACAACGCCACTCACGACGAAACATATAAAGAAGCGGCTATACGCGGACTGGACTATCTGTTCGAAGCTCAATACGAAAACGGTGGGTGGCCTCAGTTTTATCCGCGTCCCAAAGGATACTATGTCCAAATAACTTACAACGATAACGCCATGATAAATGTAATGAATCTGCTTCGCGATGTAAGTAACGGAAAATCCCCTTTCACCTACCTGCCAGAATCAACCCGCCAAAAAGCTCAGAAAGCAATAGATAAAGGAGTAGAATGTATACTCAAAACACAGGTTAAACAGCATGGTAAACTTACCGTTTGGTGCGCACAGCACGACCGTGAAACATTTGCTCCGGCAAAAGCGCGAGCTTATGAGCTTCCGTCACTGAGCGGAGCAGAATCGGCTAATATCGTAATTTATTTAATGCAGCTTCCTAATCCTTCAGCAGAGGTTATTCAAAGTATAGAATCAGCAGTACAATGGTTCAAAGATTCAGAGATAAAAGGCATTAAAATAGAATCCTTCATCAATAAGGATGGAAAGAAAGACCGCCGTGTAGCACCATGTGAAGACTGCAAGCCAATGTGGGCAAGATTCTATGAACTAGAAACTAACCGTCCTTTTTTCTGCGACCGGGATGGTATAAAGCGCTATCATCTGTCCGAAATCGGCTATGAGCGTCGTAATGGATACAGCTGGCTGAACCGATCTGGAGAAAATGTTTATAAAGAATATGCTCAATGGCAAAAAAGAATAAAAAAATAAGACAGTCTGAAATATAACACACATAGAAATAAACTGAGTATTTTCTGAAATTACAGAAAGCCAAAAGGCTCTATCAGTTCCCCACTTGTTGGAATGATAGAGCCTTTTATAAAAACGTGTAAATCTCAGGAATTAAAAGATTACACCCAAACGAAAACCGACATTACTTTGTCCTGTCACATCTCCAGTAAGCGTTGACATTTCATTAGTCATATAATTATAATATCCTGCTATGTGGAAACCAAAGCGGCGATAAGGAGAAGGATATATTTTTAAGCCAAGTTCTGGAGAGGCATAAAATCCCCATCCGTCATCGTATACTCCTCCTGTACCGTAGTATGTAGTATAACGAGTAAAAGCAGCTCCCAGTTTTACACCAACATACGGTTTCACATATCTGCCGTTATACAAATTATAGGAAACACTTGCACCAAAAGGTAACTGATAGGCTGAACGCTGCTGATCTGTTGTCAACGCCTCAGTTGGAGATAGCTGAAGTGTCTGTCTGCCTATATATTTATGATTGGTATGAAAATTAATAAAGGCTCCTACCGACCAACGAGGTGTCAACTCATACAGCCCTTCAAAATTCATTCCCCATCCGCTTATCTTATCGGCAAAATCTGTAGAAACCGGTGCATTCATCTGCCAATCAACAATAAGATGTGCCTTTTGAGAATCCCACTGAGCGTAGCTTTGCGTTGCAAACATAGCCAAAGCACAGAATGCCAAGGCCAGTTTTTTGAATATACTATTTGTTTTCATTATTACCATCCTCCATTATTTTTCAGTATTGATATAAGTAGACTGATTGAAAGCCTGATCAACTCCATTCAGTAATAGCTGCATATTTATTTTACTATTGTTATACTGGAAGCCGGATGCACTGGCATACCATACAACCGGAAGCTTTTTCTGAGTGCCATCTTCACTTTTATCAGTCAAGTCGACTATTTCCATAACCAGCGTATTAGTATCATAGCTATAAGTTACAGGATATGAATAATACCATCCACTCCACCAGGGTCCCCAAAAGCCACTGCTCCACCAGCCGCCAAACGGATCGCCCCAATAGCCACCACCAGTTATCACCTGATTGGTTTGTGAAACATATGAGAGCTGCAAACCTATATTTGCCTGATCTTTTAATTCCGGGTCAGTAATACGTTCATATCCCCGACGATTCATCTGACTTTCTACCGCGCTGATAATCATTTTAGCATTCTCATCCTTCCAGTATGAAGCATGTACTCCACTTGCTTCCAAAATACTATCCGGCAAGAAATAAGTCTGAAAACTACTGAAGTCTGTATTACTGTCATGGTCTGTATATACCACCAGATCTGCATCCAGTTCTCCCATATCTGGATCTTTTTCGCACGACGCCATAAATACTCCCGTCATGCAAGCCATAATAAATAAAATCTTTTTCATAAGTCTTAAATTCATTATATTTACAAATATCACAATGAACGTCCCTTAAAGACACTGCTTTTCTGTATAGGCAAAACCACTCCGTTCAACGTCATTCGGTTGGAGTTGAAATTAGGATTGATTTCCACCGTAGCTTTGTTTGTTCCCTTCGGCATACTGATATTTACCCGGGCAGAAATACCTGTTCCCATTACATTCATCGAAAGTGAAAGATTTCCTTTTTTATCAGTCTTTACTTCATAATCGGAAACACTGCCATCAACAGTTACGCCACCTATTCCGTTCGGACCACTGACAGGTATATTGAATGCCACCTGCACTACAGCTTTATCGCCTTTTACGGAAACAAAATTCGTATTCGAATTAACGTAAGCCATATTGCCGTATTTAAATACAACCTGGTCGGCTTCCAATGTAAAAGCCTTTTCATTAATAGCCTGTATAGCTTCGACAGCAAACAAGCTATCCAACTGTTCTTGCAAAGCTTTTTTCTCTTCACGAGACAACTTCTTCTCTGTGTCTTGTGCCTGAATATGCCCCACCAATAAGGTCAAGGTCATTATCATAAATAATACAATCTTTTTCATAAGCTTCTTCTTTTTAAAAGTTTCAATTATAAAACAAATATATTGCTCTTTTGCTGCATACATATCATTTAAAAAAGTATAAAAGCCTGATAAAAAATTCTTTTCACATTTATAATTAGTATCTTTAGAGAAACACAAAGCAATCTTTTATGTGTAACCTAAAAATCTCTAATTATGAATAACATAACAGACATCACCATCCTGATAGCCGTCATCGCACTGGCCATGTGGCCCGTAGTCCTGCTCGTATTGAAAACAATGAACATCCGGAAGAAACGTCTGGAACATTTAGAACGTATGACAAAGACAGAGCTAGAGAGCATAAGTACACAAGAACTTGTTATCAGCGTGCTGAAAAAAATCGGCTGCCAGCCTGAAATAAACAATGAAGGACATGTCACATTTAAATATCAGGGAGATGATTTTTATATCGCTGCCGAAGAGGAAAACCGTTTCATCATGATATGGAATCCTTGGTGGGGATCGATCAATACTGACAACGAGGCTTTTCCTTACCTGAAAGAAATCATCAATCTGGTCAATGTCAATTCATTGGTTACAACAGTTTTTATGGTAGATGAAGATGAAAAGACCGTAGGAATCCATTCACACTGCCACACTTTTTTCTCACCCAACGAAGGTGAACTGGAAGACCACTTGAAAATGTTGCTCGACTATTTCTTCGACACCCACAATGCTATAAAAGAATACATGAACCAACTGGGCAATACTGCCGTAGCAGAAGAAGAAAAGAAAGAACGGGTAAAGGTAAAAGGATTTGCCGCATACAAAGAAAATACAGTTCCTATCGAGACAAAAACAGAATAAGCTCGCAAAAAATACGTAAATTTGCGGCATGAAACGAGTTTTAGAAGAAAATAAAGGAATCCCAGCATCACTATTGTGGATGCTGGCTATTATTGCGGGAATATCCGTTGCCAATCTGTATTATAACCAACCATTGCTAAATAAAATAAGTGAGGACTTACGGGTTTCTGAGTTTACAGCGAACCTGATTCCAATGACTACCCAAATCGGTTATGCGCTTGGATTGTTATTCATTATTCCCCTTGGAGATTTATATAAACGCCGTAACATCATTGTTATCAACTTCCTGTTACTTTCCGTAAGCATGCTGGGATTTGCTGTAGCCCAAAACATTTATTTTGTTTTACTGGCTTCGCTGATTACGGGCATCTGCTCTGTCATGCCACAGATTTTCATTCCGATAGCAGCACAGTTTTCACAGCCGGAAAAGAAAGCACAAAATGTAGGAGTTCTGGTAAGCGGACTGCTGACAGGAATCCTTGGCTCGCGGGTTGTAAGTGGTATTGTGGGAGAATACTGGGGATGGAGAACCATTTTTTACATTGCTTCTGTATTAATGCTTATCTGCATATTCGTTATTGTCCGCATATTGCCTGACATGCCTTCTAACTATAAAGGTACTTACACCGGACTAATGAAATCTGTATTTACTTTGGTAAAGGAAAATGCTACACTGCGACTGGTTTCTCTACGTGCCGGAATCTGTTTTGGATGTTTTCTTACTTTATGGGCATGCCTGGCCTTTAAAATGAGCGGAGCTCCTTTCTACGCCGGAAACAATGTCATCGGTATGCTTGGTTTATGTGGTATTGCCGGAGCTATGACTGCTTCCTTTGTCGGTAAGTTTGTACGTATACTAGGAATTAGAATGTTCAATTACATAGGTTGCAGCATCATGATTCTCTCGTGGCTTATCCTCTATTTTTTTCAGGACAGCTATATCGGAATCATAGCCGGTATTATTCTGATTGATATCGGTATGCAGTGTGTACAGATAAGCAATCAGACTTGTGCATTGTCGCTCGTTCCACAAGCCTCGAACAGAGTCAATACTATTTTCATGACAACATATTTTCTGGGAGGATCACTTGGAACATTCCTTGCCGGTACATTCTGGCACCAATTCGGATGGGCTGGAGTTACAGGTGTAGGTATCTGTCTGGCAAGTTGTTCATTACTGATCACTGCCTTTTCTAAACATTAATTCATTTTCACTGCCATGAATAAGCTTCAGATTTATACCAACGACTGGCTGAAAATACATCCATATACAGCCGTACAACCTTCAGACAGTTATTTTGTAAACCTGTCGAACAAACTATATGGTGCTTGTACATTAACCACACTACCGGATATTTTCCGTAAAAAATTAGGTATGTACATTGCTGCCTATCTGGAAGATCAGATATCAGAATTAGGATTATGGCAAAGTTTTACAGCCGAACACAAACGTTTGTACGGCAAGTATCTTCCCTTTTACCCTACAAACTCCAATTACGTAGCTGATGAAATAAACGAGGAAGATATCCGTTTTATCATTTGGAATACATGGCAGAAAGCAGCTTCTCTGCACGAAAAGACATATATAAATCCCAATGAACACGCTATTAAAGAACAGGCAGGAATCTTTTACGGAATCTTGGAGGAAGCTTATGAAAATGCTCCCGAAAATGAATCCTTAAATCATTATTTCGACCATCCGGGCACCGCTGTAGAAGCAGACCGTAAACTGACATGGTTATTCGGACATAGTTACCTGACGGAACCTTCGATGCTGCCTTATATCGAACAAATTGCTCCAAATGACCGTTTTATTGTACCTGTCGGACCACTGGCATTGTTTCTGCATGAATGGATTTCCCTGCTTACAACGTCAGATGCCTGGAAACAAATAAACGGACTCTTTACCGGTAACCCTGAAATTCCACAAGAAATTCAGGACAAGAATCGGGAAATATACCGTAATTTTATTGAAGGCACAAATGGCAAGAGAATTGTTTATCTGAACGGTTACACCGAACTACGCCGCTTTCTGGTAAATGTCCTCAAATGGCAGGATGATGACAACCATACTCTCCCTCAAATGAAAGAATATAAAAATTTCATTTTAATGACAGAACCAGAAAAAGGGGTATTGCTTGCGAAAGATATCTGTGAATATATTGCTGATCGGGAAAACCCACTTTATGACAGCGAAAGAGCACAAGCAAATGCTTTCCGGATGCTTACAGAAGAAATGCTTTGTCCACCCGACCTATTAGTACACTGCATAAACAACAAACTTATTCCCGACGCACAACTACCCGACGGAACAGAAAAAGAACTGGTACAGCAGAACGCAGACTTCATAGCCAGACATTCTTTATTATATTATTATCGGGGAGATTAATCTCAATTGTATAATAAAAACAGAGAGGTGAAAATATCTTTTTCAAGATTCCTTTCACCTCTCTGTTTTATATAAATCTAATCAGTCTTATTAAAATTCGATTACCAATGACTGACGAGCAGACAAAGTAAGATTCTCTGTAAAATCAATTTTCTTACCTGTTGAAACAATCTTTCCTTCCTTAGATTCTTTTGTCAAAGCTTGATAATGACTACTTGGCAGAACTTGCTCTCTATCCGTACTGTTCAAGACAATCATTTCTGTTTTACCTTCACTTGTACGAGCATACAAATATATTCCTTGTTCCGGAATATGATACTTTACAGTTTTGTTTTCTGACATCTTGTTAAGTTTTTAGTTTTGCGCCGCAAAGATAAAATTTAATGAAGCATTTATAAAAATAGAAATAGTTAAAAATCAAGTATTAGCATATTTTACTTGATTTATATCAAGAATATATTCTGTAAAAATACTCTATTTAAAGTCTTTTAATCTTCTACATATAGAGAATGCGAAAACAACAATGTATAAAAATATTTATGCACAAAAAGAAACCGGATACATATTTCAATGAAACATGCATCCGGTTTTCATATCATTTCAGAATCAAATCAGAACATAGTATTTTAATATTTTATTTTGAAAAGTCTTTCTTCCTGAAGTGATTCTTCTAACTATAACAGATTCCTTTAAAACTCACTCGTAAAATGGAATTTGATATGTTTAAAGTCCATCTGAGCCATCTGAAGAACATAACCGCTATCGGCCAGGAATACATCACGTCCCTCACGGTCTTTCGCCATATACTGGTATTTACGTTTCTTGAAAGCTTCCAGTTCAGCCGGATCATCACTTTCTATCCAGCATGCTTTATACAGACTGATAGGTTCCCAACGGCATTTAGCATTGTATTCATTCTCCAAACGATACTGAATAACCTCAAATTGCAACTGACCTACTGTTCCGATAATCTTTCGACCATTAAACTGATTGACAAACAACTGAGCAACACCTTCGTCCATCAGCTGATCAATACCCTTATTCAACTGCTTGGTTTTCATCGGGTCAGCATTTTCTATATACTTGAACATTTCAGGAGAGAAGCTGGGCAAGCCTTTAAAATGAAGCACTTCTCCTTCGGTCAATGTATCTCCGATCTTAAATGTTCCGTTATCAGGTAATCCAATAATATCACCAGCCCAAGCCTCATCGACCGTAGTCTTACGCTGTGCCATAAACTGAGTAGGCGAAGAAAAACGCATCGTCTTGTTATGGCGTACATGTAAATAAGGCGTATTACGAGTAAACTTACCCGAACAAACCTTACAGAAAGCAACACATGAACGATGGTTCGGGTCGATATTTGCCGTAATCTTAAAGACAAAACCTGTAAACTTCGGCTCATCTGGCATTACAGCACGCTCTTCTGCTTGTACTGGACGAGGACTAGGTGCAATTTCGACGAAACAATCCAACAATTCCTGCACACCGAAGTTATTTAATGCAGAACCGAAAAATACAGGTGCTAATTCGCCTTTCAGGTATTCGTCTACATTGAAAGCCGGATATACTCCGTCAATCAGTTCCAGCTCACCACGCAATTTATCAGCAAGTGGTGTACCAATATGATTATCCAGGTCTTCTGTATGGATATCAACTTCTACCTTTTCAGTTACTACCTGCTTGGAAGGCTGAAACAAATTCAACTTCTGTTCGTAGATGTTATATACCCCCTTAAAACGAGGACCGCTTTCAATAGGCCATGTCAGAGGACGAACATTGATAACCAGTTCTTCTTCCAGTTCATCCAACAAGTCGAACGGATCTTTTGCTTCACGGTCCATCTTGTTGACGAAAATAATAACAGGAGTGTTACGCATACGACATACTTCCATCAGCTTACGTGTCTGCGTTTCCACACCCTTTGCACCATCCACAACAATAATAACACTATCTACAGCAGTAAGTGTACGATAAGTATCTTCCGCAAAGTCCTGGTGTCCCGGAGTATCCAGAATGTTGATTTTATAGTCGTGATAATCAAACTCCATCACAGAAGTTGTTACAGATATACCACGTTGCTTTTCGATGTCCATCCAGTCGGATGTCGCAGTTTTCTTAATCTTATTCGACTTAACAGCTCCAGCCACCTGAATCTGTCCACCGAAAAGCAATAACTTTTCAGTCAACGAAGTCTTACCGGCATCCGGATGCGCAATAATCGCAAATGTACGTCTTCTTTCTATTTCAGCGTTCATTCTTATTTATCTATTTACCTTTTTATTTATCTTGATAACAGTTTATCGATACATTCTTTCAGGCTGTCTACCCAATAAGGAATTTCTATGCCATACGTTTCCTTAATTTTCGTTTTATCGAGTACGGAATAATGAGGACGGTTCGCCTTTGTAGGATATTCTTCTGTATGAAGAGGTCTAAGTTTACAAGTTCCAATACCAGCCAGATGATGAATCATCTGAGTAAAATCGTACCACGAACAAACTCCTTCATTACTATAATGATATATACCTGGAACAATACCTTTATTGATAGCTGCAAAAATAGCAACAGCCAGATCACGCGCATAAGTAGGAGTTCCAATCTGATCGAATATTACTCCTAATGCTTCTTTTTCCTTACCCAAACGAATCATAGTCTTCACGAAGTTATTTCCGAAAGTAGAATATAACCACGCAGTACGGATAATCATCGTATTGGAACAATATTTCATAGCCTCCTGTTCACCGGCAAGTTTAGTCGTTCCATAAACAGAGTCAGGACAAGTAGCCTGTTCTTCCTTATAAGGAATATGCGCAGTACCATCGAAAACATAATCGGTAGAAACCTGTACCAGATATCCTCTACGGCTTTGAATAGCCTTTGCCAAATATCCCGGAGCAAAATGATTCAGCTTGTCACAAAGTTCTCTATCATCTTCCGCTTTATCAACAGCAGTATATGCTGCGCAATTCACAATAATATCTATTTGATGATCAGTTACGAAATTCATCACAGCCTGTTCATCACATATATCCAGTTCAGCAACATCTGTAAAAAAGTATGCATACTCTTTATTAACCTCTGCAAGCAAACGCATTTCATTACCCAATTGTCCGTTTGCTCCTGTAATCAAAATATTCTTCATCTCACTATTTGATTTATTCCAGATCCAGTTCTCCCTGTTTATCCTTTATATAATATCCGGCAAGCATAGCCAGTAAATCTCCTATTACTTTCAATGCTTTCTGTGTGCCTTCGGTAATTTCCTTTTTCTGAAGCTTCAACATCAGGACACCATACATGGCATCAAAACAAGTTTCAAGTTCAGGCACATCTTTATCGGCTCCTTTTGAGCGTAATTCCACAATAAAAGGCAAGGCTTTATAATAAGCTGCGCTATAATACGGAAATTTAGGAGAAGCCAGCAAACGCAAATGCAAATCAGTCAACCAGACGATTATATTTTTATTAATCTGGATATGCCCTTTTTCCATCACACCCTCATCATGCATCATATTAATAAGATCGGCATACCATTGTATCAATGCTTTTTTCTGCTCTTCAGACAATGAAGGATAAGGCTCTACAATATTTTTTTTAATCCGCTCTATATCAAAACCGTTAGCACGAATCAAATCTTCCACCTGCCACATATACAGCAGGTATTCGGCAATATTCTGTTGTTTTAATTGTTGAGAAATATACATATCAAGATAAAGATTTTCCTGCAATAGCCAATACGATACCAATAATCGAAGCAATTATCACTACCACGCCGATAATACGATTCAAGATCCAAATACCTCGTACATTAAAGCGTGTACGTACCTTATTTACAAAATAGGTAATGCCAAACCACCATGTCAAGGCTCCTATGATAATAGCGAGATATCCCACCAATTGAAATCCCAACGGACTACCCGGCATTACAAACGAAAAGCGGGCAAACAAACCAATAAAAAGAAAGATTATCAATGGGTTGGAGAATGTAACAAAAAAAGCAGTAATAAAATTATGAAGATAAGTACCACGATTGGCAGAAGTGGGGCGAAGAGATTTTACCGGATTACTGCGAAAAGTATATATACCGAAAGCCAGCAACATTATACTACCAACAATCTGAAGAAAAATCTGGTGTTTAAGAATCAGTTCATCCATAAAGCTCATGCCGTACCCTGTTATCAAGGCGTAACATATATCGCTTAAGGCAGCTCCCAAACCTGTTACAAAACCAAACCAGCGTCCCTTGTTCAGTGTCCGCTGAATACAAAGTACGCCCACAGGTCCAAGAGGAGCTGAAACCACTACCCCAACAATAAACCCTTTCACCAATAAATCCAGTATAGTAACCTGTTCTATCCAATTCATAGTGCAAAGATGCTACTTTTTTTATAAAGTACCTATATTTCGTTTCGTTTTTCTTTCGTACAAAAAGGAGTTTATGTAACTTTGCACTGCATTATTCCGATAATAAGATTATCATTTTAACAAACATAAACAAGTGCTATGATTCTATTTTTCAGAACACCCACTAACAGTGTAATTGCTACCGAATGTAGTAAAGAACTGAACTCTGAAGACATCAAGAAATTATGTTGGCTGTACAGCGACGCTACTGTCGAAGTGGAAGAAAACCTTAAAGGCTGGTTCATCGGTCCACGACGTGAAATGATTACTCCGTGGAGTACAAATGCCGTCGAAATTACTCAAAACATGGGTCTGGAAGGCATCCGCCGTATCGAGGAATATTTTCCGGTAAAAGATGAAAACGCAGATCATGACCCGATGCTGCAACGTATGTATCACGGGCTGGATCAAAAAATATTCGATGTAAACATTAAGCCTCAGCCAATCGTTTACATTGAGAACCTAGAAGAATATAACGAACAGGAAGGTCTTGCACTTTCACGTGAAGAAATGGACTATCTGCTGAAAGTAGAAAAAGACCTAGGTAGAAAACTGACAGACTCTGAAGTTTTCGGATTTGCACAAATCAACTCAGAACACTGCCGCCACAAAATATTTGGTGGAACATTTATCATCGACGGACAAGAAATGGAATCATCACTTTTCCAGATGATCAAAAAAACCACTCAAGAAAATCCTAACAAAATCATTTCTGCCTACAAAGATAATGTGGCATTTGCTGAAGGTCCGGTAGTAGAACAATTTGCTCCGAAGGATCACTCAACTTCCGATTATTTCATCATCAAAGACATAAAAACAGTTATTTCTCTGAAAGCAGAGACACACAACTTCCCGACAACCGTAGAACCATTTAATGGTGCTTCTACAGGTACAGGAGGAGAAATCCGTGACCGTATGGGCGGTGGTAAAGGTTCATGGCCTATTGCGGGAACTGCTGTTTATATGACTTCATACCCACGTACAGACGAAGGCCGTGAATGGGAAAATATCCTTCCTGTACGCAAATGGCTGTATCAGACTCCTGAACAAATCTTGATTAAAGCGTCGAATGGTGCTTCTGACTTCGGTAACAAATTTGGCCAGCCACTGATTTGTGGTTCTGTACTTACTTTCGAACACCAGGAAAACAATGAAAAATATGCTTACGATAAAGTAATCATGCTTGCCGGAGGTGTTGGATACGGTACACAACGCGACTGCCTGAAGGGTTCTCCCGAAGCTGGTAATAAAGTAGTTGTGATGGGTGGTGATAACTACCGCATCGGTTTAGGTGGTGGTTCTGTATCATCTGTAGAAACAGGACGTTATTCTTCAGGTATCGAGTTGAACGCTGTACAGCGTGCCAATGCAGAAATGCAGAAACGTGCTTATAACGTAGTACGCGCATTGTGTGAAGAAGATGAAAATCCGATTGTTTCTATCCACGACCACGGCTCGGCCGGACACGTTAACTGTTTGTCTGAGTTAGTAGAAGATTGTGGTGGTCTGATTCACATGGACAAGCTTCCTATCGGCGACGAAACATTGTCTGCAAAAGAAATTATTGCCAACGAATCTCAAGAACGTATGGGATTGCTGATTGATGAAAAAGCAATCGAACATGTACAGAAGATTGCCGACCGCGAACGTTCTCCGATGTACGTTGTTGGAGAAACAACAGGCGATCACCGTTTTGCATTCGAACAAGCTGATGGCGTACGTCCGTTCGACTTGGCAGTAGACCAGATGTTTGGTTCTTCTCCTAAAACATACATGGTAGACAAGACTGTAGAACGTCATTATGAAAATGTATCATACGATACTGCAAAATTAAATGAATATATCCGTCAGGTACTGCAATTGGAAGCAGTAGCTTGTAAAGACTGGTTAACCAACAAGGTAGACCGTTCAGTTACAGGTAAGATTGCACGCCAGCAGTGCCAGGGTGAACTCCAGTTGCCGTTGAGCGACTGTGGTGTTGTAGCTCTTGATTATCGTGGAGAAAAGGGTATTGCAACAGCATTAGGTCATGCACCTCAGGCTGCATTGGCAAATCCTGCTGCAGGTTCTGTACTTGCTGTTTCAGAAGCTCTGACCAATATTGTATGGGCTCCTATGGCAGAAGGACTCGACAGTATTTCTTTATCAGCTAACTGGATGTGGCCTTGCCGCTCACAGGAAGGTGAAGATGCACGTTTGTATACAGCAGTAAAAGCTCTGTCTGATTTCTGCTGCGCATTACAAATCAATGTGCCTACTGGTAAAGACTCTTTGTCAATGACTCAGAAATATCCGAACGGAGAAAAAATCATCAGCCCGGGAACTGTTATAGTTTCTGCAGGAGGAGAAGTTTCGGATGTCAAGAAAGTTGTTTCTCCAGTTATGGTCAACAAAGACAAGTCAACTTTCTACCACATCGACTTCAGTTTTGACGAACTTCGTTTAGGTGGTTCTGCATTCGCTCAGTCACTGAATAAAGTTGGTGACGACGTACCAACCGTACAGAATCCGGAATATTTCCGCGATGCCTTCCTTGCTATTCAGGAACTGGTAGACAAACAACTGATTCTTGCCGGACACGATATTTCAGCCGGAGGTATGATTACTACTTTACTTGAAATGTGTTTCGCTAACACAGAAGGTGGTATGGAAATCAACCTCGACAAAATTAAGTGCGATGATATCGTCAAGATTTTGTTTGCTGAAAACCCAGGTGTTATCATTCAGGTAGCCGACAAACACAAATCTGAAGTAAAGAAGATTCTGGACGAAGCCGGTGTAGGTTATGTCAAGATTGGTGTTCCTACAGAAGAACGTCATATCTTAGTAACTAAACACGATGCAACTTATCAGTTCGGCATTGATTATCTGCGCGATGTATGGTATTCTACTTCATATCTGCTCGACCGCAAACAGAGTATGAACGGATGTGCCAAGAAACGTTTCGAAAACTATAAGCAACAACCTTTGGAAGTTGTATTCGATAAATCATTCACTGGTAAATTATCACAGTTCGGCCTTGATCCCGACCGTCGTACACCAAGTGGAATCAAAGCTGCCATTATCCGTGAAAAAGGAACCAACGGTGAACGCGAAATGGCATACATGCTCTACTTGGCTGGATTCGATGTGAAAGATGTTACCATGACTGACCTGGTAAGCGGACGAGAAACTTTGGAAGACATCAACATGGTAGTTTACTGTGGTGGTTTCTCCAACTCAGACGTATTAGGATCTGCAAAAGGTTGGGCAGGAAGCTTCTTGTTTAATCCGAAAGCTAAAGCAGCCCTCGACAATTTCTACGCTCGTGAAGATACACTGTCACTGGGTGTTTGCAACGGTTGCCAGTTGATGATGGAACTTGGTCTGATTACTCCGGAAGACAAGAAAAAAGGCAAGATGCTGCACAACGACTCTCACAAATTCGAATCAGCATTCTTGGGTGTAACAGTACCGATGAACCGCAGTGTAATGTTCGGATCTTTGAGTGGTTCAAAACTGGGTATCTGGGTAGCTCACGGAGAAGGTAAGTTCTCATTGCCTTATCCGGAAGATCACTACAACGTGGTATTGAAATATTCATATGACGAATATCCAGGTAATCCGAACGGCTCAGACTACAGCGTAGCTGGTATCGCTTCTCAGGATGGACGTCATCTGGCAATGATGCCACACCTGGAACGTGCATGCTTCCCATGGGAAAACGCTTATTATCCATTAGACCGTAAAGACAACGACCAGATCACTCCGTGGATGGAAGCCTTTGTCAATGCACGCAAATGGGTAGAAGCTCATAAGAAATAAAAATATCACTTGATTTATAAAAAGGTGCTGTTCTTTACCAGAAGAAACAGCACCTTTTATTTTTCTTCGTTTTGTTTTGAGAAATCAGCCTTTTTCCCGACATTTGCATAATTTCATTCTCGGAACAAAACAAATAATAATGAAACGAACGACTCTAATTATAACGTGCTTATTACTATCGTTTTTCCTTCCGCTACAAGCCCAGATTTTTGAATATATCGATATGGATAATGGACTCAGCAGCCGAAGAGTTTTATCTATCCAGCAAGATAAACAAAATTATATATGGATTCTTACTCACAAAGGTCTTGACCGGTATAATGGAAAGCAATTCAAGCACTACCAACTCCACCGATGCAACAATCCTCTCAGCTTCTATCCCAATCTGAATTTTCTTTATACAGATAAAGACAGTACTATTTGGGAAGTCGGCAAAGATGGATTCGTTTTTCGTTACGACGAACAAAGAGATTCCTTCCAGCTAGCGTTCGACTTACGGGCAACATTTCCCGCACTGAAAAAAGCTCCTATATCCAGTGTTTACATGGATTCAGAAGCAAATATTTGGTTTTGCACAAATCAAAGCCAATACATATATAATTATCATCAAAGTAAAAATTATCAGTTGTCACCTGTTATTTCAGATAAAATTATCTGCATAACTCAGGCTGAGAAAAACAAATATTATCTCGCATCCGAACATTTGTTATACGAAGTACAACTGAAAGGAGAACAACTCACTGAAATAAAGAAGATACAACTTCCCAATGTTCATCTGATAGACCACATATATTATCATAGCCCGACCAAGCAATTGATAATAAATACGTTGCTAGACAAATTGTTTATATACGATATCGAGGAAAAACAACTGGAAAGCATGGGCAACTCCATGAAAGACATCGGAGTAAATAAGATCATTCCAAGCAAGAAAGAGAAAGATGTCCTCCTCATTGCAACAGACGGTGACGGAGTATATAAACTGGACTTGAAACAATTAACGTTAAATCACTTTCTGAAAGAAGATACCCGTAAGCCCAATAAGATGAACGGAAGTATCATCAAAGATATTTATATGGATAGTGCCAACCGAATCTGGAATGTTATCTATCCAACAGGTATCACCATATACACCGAAAAATATCCTGCTTACGAATGGTTCATGCACTCAGCCAATTACACTAATTCGCTGGCAAACAACTGTATAAACGGAGTTATGGAAGATTCGGAAGGTGATTCCTGGTATGCAACGAGCAACGGTATATGTTATTTTGATGTAAGTGAAAACAAATGGATAAATTTCTCACCATCGCATTCACCTAATGGAGAACGAAGTGAGAATCACATATTTACGTCACTATGCGAAAGCAGTCCTGGTATCATCCTGGCAGGAGGATACATGTCCGGCATTTATAAAATAGACAAAAGAACAAAAGAAGTAACCTTTTTCCAGCAACAAAACATCCGGCAAGGAGAAGGGCCAGATAAGTATATCCGCAGCATTTACCGCGACAATGAAAGACTTATCTGGATTGGAGGATTTTACCGACTAAAATCATATAGCCTGACGGCAAAGGAGGTTTGTGAATACAACATTGGTTATCCTATTACATGTATTACTCAAAAAGATGAGCACTCTTTATGGATAGGAACAATCAATGGAGTCTTCGTATTCGATAAATTAAAAAAACAAGCAACACCTCTGGATACGGAATTTGATATTCAATGTATCAACATGATATACAATGATCCGTCAGGAAACTATACATATTTCGGTACTTACGGTGACGGATTATTTATTTTCGAAAAGAAGACAGGAAAAGTAACCCGATATTACGACGAGAACTGTGGACTGATCAGTAACAACATATACAGTATCGTACCAGACAGAAACGGAAATCTTTATCTTGGAACAGAAAATGGACTGTCCTTTTTCGACATAAAGGCCAACAAGTTTATCAACTGGACCAAAGAACAAGGATTGCTGGCTGCCAGCTTTAATCCTAACGCGGCCATACATTCGCGCGACGGTTACATGATATTCGGAAGCAATGAAGGAGTCATCGTATTACCCGATAGTATCCAGCTTCCGGAAACATTTTCCAGCCACATGATATTCTCTGATCTGAGTATCATGTATCGTACCGTACATCCGGGAGAAAAAAATTCTCCCCTTACTCAGGCGTTGGACAAAACTTCATGCATTGAACTGGACTACGATCAGAATACATTTTCGATGAACGTATCGTCTATCAACTTCGACAATCCTTCCAACATCATGTACAGCTGGAAACTGGAAGGATTTTATGATCGCTGGTCACCACCTTCAAGCGATAACCTGATAAGATATACCAACCTGTCACCGGGAAATTATACATTACGCGTGCGGGCCATACTGATGGACAACCATCAGATTCTGGAGGAACGTGAAATACAAATTTTAATCGGACGCCCTATCTGGATGACATTCTGGGCATTCCTATTGTACGCCCTGATTATCATCGGAATTAGCTATGCTATTATCCGTTACCAGATGATACGCCGCGACAAGCAGATTTCACAAGCCAAAATCAACTTTTTCATGCAAACGGCACACGACATACGTACGCCGCTGACGTTGATAAAAGCACCGTTAGGAGAAATCCTGAAGAATGAACAACTTACAGAACAAGGTACAACCAACCTGAACCTTGCCATACAAAGCACGGATAATCTTTCGGAGCTGGCAAACAACCTGATGGACTTTCAGAAGGAAGAATTATATAGCTCCAAGATATCAGTAGTACGCTATGAACTGAATCAATATATACAAAATTATATGCAACAGTTCAAAGCATATGCAGAACAAAAAGGAATAGACTTCCAGTATAAAAGTAGCTTTACCAGTCTGGAAGTCTGGATAGACCAGAACAAGATAGATTCCATTTTGCAAAATCTGCTGAGCAACGCATTAAAATATACACCAAAAGGAGGAAGTGTCACCATAGAAACGGACCATAATAAGAACCGATGGATATTGACTATAAAAGATACCGGAATAGGAATTCCTAAAGAGGACCAGAAAAAATTATTCAAATTCTTATTCAGGGGAAAAAATGCAACCAATCAGCTTATCACCGGATCTGGAGTTGGCATGCTGCTTACTTACAGACTTATCAAAAACCATGAAGGAAAAATAAGTTTCAGCAGTACAGAAAATGTAGGAACAACATTCCAGTTAAGCTTCCCGATTCAGAGCGAACATTATCAATACAGAAATGAAGGTGTTGATCAGAATCTCAGAACCGTTTTGTTGCAAGATGGTATAGTTGCCCCTATGCCTGAAGCAGAACAGACACAAATTACGGCTCATCCTGACAGTCCTCGAATCATGATAGTAGAAGATAATGCCAGCCTTCGTCTATTCCTGATGAAAAGTTTGTCGGATATCTATCAGGTAGATGGAGCCGAGAACGGTCAGGAGGCAATAGACAAGATAAAAGTTCAGCAACCCGACTTGATTATATCGGATGTTATGATGTCGGTTATGGACGGGGAAACGATGTGCCGTACACTGAAGTCGGATATCGAAACCAGCCACAGACCTATCATCCTGCTGACAGCTTTAGGCGACAAGAAAGATATTCTCCGCGGACTGGAAACAAAGGCTGATATGTACATTACCAAGCCTTTCGACCTGATGGTGCTGAGAGCCAATATCAGCAACATATTGGAGAACAGAGAAATCATACGCAAGAAACTTCAGCAAGCGTCGGTCAATATCGAGTCTAAAACAGAAGATATACCGATGCCGACCAACCTGGACAACGAATTCATGCAAAAGGTTACCGTACTGGTAAAAGAAAATTTAGGCAAAGACCTCACGGTAGATACCCTTTGTGCTGGAATGAATATGAGCCGTACCAGTTTCTATAACAAGATAAAAGCACTTACAGGAATGGCTCCAAATGATTTTATAAGAAATATACGTATGCAAGAGGCAGCTGCTCTTCTCAAAAGCCAGCGGTATACTGTAGCCGAAGTAGCCGACATGATGGGATTTGCAGATCCTAAATATTTTACCGATACGTTCAAGAAATTTTATGGCGTACCACCTAGCATATACAAGAAAAATGAAGAATAAACAATAAGTATAAGACAATGAATTTTTACATCAAATCGTTTCTGATTTTTACCCGTATCGGAGCATTTACCATAGGAGGCGGATATGCCATGGTTCCTTTGATAGAGAACGAACTGGTAGACAAACGAAAATGGATATCAAGAGAAGATTTTCTCGACCTGATGGCATTGGCACAGACCGTACCGGGTATTTTTGCTGTCAATATAGCTATTTTCATCGGATACAAACTGAAAAAGTTCTGGGGCGCTTTCTGGATGGCACTGGGAACGATCCTTCCTTCTTTTATCATCATGCTTGCCATTGCACTGTTTTTCCAGCAGTTCAAGCATATTCCGGCAGTAGAAAATATCTTTAAAGGTATCCGTCCCGCAGTTGTAGCACTCATTGCTGCTCCAACATTTAAAATGGCCAAATCGGCAAAGATCAGCCGGTATAATATCTGGATTCCCTGTGTTTCTGCCCTGCTGATCTGGCTGCTCGATTTCTCTCCTATCTACGTTATCATACTAAGTGGACTAGGAGGATATCTGTACGGACGATACAAGAATAAACAAAACCAACAGAAGTAAAATAAACAGCTATGATATTTTTACAATTATTCTATACATTTTTCAAGATAGGGCTCTTCGGATTCGGAGGCGGATATGCCATGATTTCGATGATCCAAGGCGAGGTAGTGACACGCCACGAATGGCTCAGTTCTAATGAATTTACCGACATCATAGCTATCAGCCAGATGACTCCCGGTCCGATCGGAATCAACTCCGCCACCTATGTGGGTTATTCAGCTGTTGTCAATGCAGGATATTCTCATGCAGTAGGCATCTTAGGTTCTACTATCGCCACAGTTTCTGTAGTGCTGCCGTCATTCATTCTGATGGTACTGATAAGCAAGTTTTTTCTGAAATATCAGAAACACCCGATTATTGCTTCCGTATTCGAAGGATTACGCCCGGGTGTTGTCGGATTGCTGGCTGCTGCAGCACTGGTATTGATGAACGGAGAAAACTTTGGAACATACAACTGGCAGATTCTCACAAGTATCATACTGTTTGCCGGCACATTCATAGCGTCGTATCGCTATAAAGTAAATCCGATTCTGCTGATAATAATTTGCGGTATTATCGGTTATGTAACTTTTGGATATATTCTCACCCCTCAATAACACAATCAGAAATTGCTGAAATTAATAAAAAAACATCAGCATGTTTTTAGGAAAACATGCTGATGTTTTTTATTTTTTCGTACAAACTTTTCATATGATTTCAGCTTCTTTTAAGACATCCGAATACAGTAACCTGATACCCCCTCACGATTCACAGACAAGCTGAGAAGAAGCAAACAAGGCTTCGAATGAACAATAAACTTCGGAATTCCTTTCTGTACTTAATATCAGATGATTAGCAGATTTCACTTCGAGCAAGGGCAAACATTCCTTTCTGTCCGCTCCCGGCAGTTCAAGACATAAAAAGCCATTACGGTTCATCGCATTCTGCGCCCAATGGCGGAGAATTTCATCGGAAGCCGACAAATAAATAGATTTTCCCCCCTTTACTTCTGGAGAATAAATGCCATGCATCGAATCAAAACGAATGTCTTCGTGAGGAAACAGTGTATCCATTCTGTGAGCCAGTATCAAGTCTTCGGTTACCCCACATTCCAGTCCTTTCCCTTTTTTCAGCAGCCAGAGTTTATCACCAAGCACCAGCGCCTGTTCTATATCGTGAGTAGACATTAAGATAGCACGCTGTTCTTCCGATGCCAGGCGATGGAGCAATGTCATTATCTCAATGCGACTTACCACATCAAGAAAGGCAGTCGGCTCATCAAGCAAGATCAACGGACATTCCTGAACCAGTGCTTTGGCTATCATCACTTTCTGACGCTCTCCATCCGACAGTTCCGCTGTATATTTTGAAGCTTTTTCCGCCATGCCGACTGCTTCCAGCGCATGGTCGATGATTTCATGATCTTCTTTTCCCAAACGTCCGAAGAATCCGGTATGAGGCTGACGTCCCAAGGCAACCAGTTCACGTACGGATAATCCTCCAGCCTGTGTCTTATCCGTCAGAACAATACCAATTTCCCGAGAACGCTCTTTAGGAGAATAACTGGTCAACGGCTTACCTAGTAAAGTAATATCCCCCGACAAAGGAGGCTGGACAGCAGCCAACGTACGAAGAAGTGTCGACTTTCCCGCACCGTTTGATCCAAGCAAACAAGTCAGCTCACCACGGTACAAAGCAAAATTTAAATGACTATGAACTACTTCTCCCCGCTTACCATGCCGATAACCGATAGTTAAATCCTTGGCCTCTATGACAACAGACTGTACTTTCATTTTTAATTAAAATACTGAATCTTACGCTGATTGATAATAACATAAATAATGACCGGAGCTCCTAGAAGAGGAGTCACGGCATTGAGTGGAATAATGCCTGCTTCTCCGGGTAAAATACAAATCAGGTTACACAACAGTGCGACAGCACTTCCCGTAAGCAACGTTACCGGCATAAGCATATTATGATTGGATGTGCCCAGCATTAGCCGCGCCATATGAGGAACAGCCAATCCGATAAAGGCAATCGGACCACAAAAGGCTGTAGTTACCGCAGTCAGCAATCCGGTAGCAATCAGCAGCCAATTGCGTACCCTGCGTATATTTACACCCAGATTTTCTGCATAGCGAATGCCAAGCAACAGAGCATTAAGAGGTTTTATCATCAACACAGCGATAAGCAATCCCAACAGCGTTATGATAGAAAAGCCGGGAAGCTGCTTCATCGATACGCCACCAAAGTTTCCCATTCCCCAAAGTACAAACGAGTGTACCCCTTCGGCTGTAGAAAAGAAGTTTAATAATGAGATGATGGAAGAAACTACATAACCTATCATAATACCGGCAATAAGCAACATCACCGTATTTTTAATTATGGCAGACAAAGATAAAATGATTGCCATCACCAAAGCCGCACCGGCAAATGCCCCAGCTACTACAGAAAGAAAACCTGAAAGTACAAACTCTCCGGCAATGATACTTCCTCCACCTGCCAGCAGAACAAGTGCAACTCCCAGACTTGCTCCCGAACTGATACCTAAAATAGAAGAATCGGCAAGCGGATTACTAAATACGGTTTGCAGCATCAAGCCCGACACAGAAAGAGCCGCTCCACAAAGCAGAGCTGTGATACACTGAGGAACACGCGACTCCCATACGATAAACTGCCAGCTGTCTTTTTCTACTTCTCCGCCAAAAAGGATGTTTGCTACGGCTTTCATCGGAATATCTACCGAACCGAAAACCAGATTGGCTGCCATAAGCAGCACAATCATTACAGCAAGTACACAACCATATATATATCCTCTATTTGTCTTCATGCACACACTTTCTGAGATATCACTCCGCTAAATTAGTAAAATATCTTGGAGTATAATCTTTCAAGATATCAGGATGAAATACTTTTACCAAATCCTTGAGCAACAATTCTGGATGAAAAGGTACTTCCTCATAAAAAGAAATGCGGCTGGTATTACATCCATATACCCGACGATTGCGGAACGCATCAAAATTGGCATATGGCGCATAATCACTCTTCAGTTCTCTATAAGTTTTATCCACCTGCTGATTATATTTTATCAGCCAGAAATCGGCGTGCTGTCCTTTATCGAATACTGTTTCAAAAGCCAAAGAAGCAGAACCGCTTTGAGGAATATCGGCAAATATATACCGTGCCCCCGCATCGGCATACAGTTTTGCCATTGTACTGTTTCCCCCCGGCACATACCATGTACCACCGGTTTTCAGTTCTGTAATGACAGTCGGTTTCGGTGTTATGTCTTTCACTTGATTCCGGAGTGAAAGATAGGCTTCCTCTACTCCGGCAAACAAAGAGTCTGCCTCAGCCTCTTTGCCAAACAGCAACCCATAAAAACGTACCCATTCGGCACGCCCCAATGCTGAAGTTTCCATATAGTCGGCACATTCAAGAATCGGTATATTCAGCTTTTCTATACGTCCGTAACCACCACTATTTTCGTAAGGTGAAAGCAAGATACCGTCGGGATGCATGTCTATCACTTTCTCTATGTCCGGATTCATACTGCTCCCCGCATCGGTTATTTCTTTCTTCCGACAACTTTCCAATATAGCAGGAACACGGATGTACTGCAAATCACATACTCCTTTTATTTTATCCAGTGCGCCCAACTCCTGTAAAAGTCCGCAGTGCACAGACGAGAATATCAGGGAGTTTGATAAAGGAACCCGAACAATTGTACCCTCCGGCAAGGATGAAGGACACGAATCCTGTTTATTGACCAACAAATATGTATGCAACGTTTTCAGTGTGTCCCAGGGATTACGCAGGGTAACCTGAGTATAATGCTGGTATTTTATAATTTGCAGATTCTCTGCATAGCGTAAATTCAGTGTATCACCTCCTTCTTGCATAAAAGAGGTCTTGCTCTTCCCGTTACAAGCGGAAAACAGCAAGACCATAAGTACTATATGGGCAGATAGTATGTATTTTTTCAATTCATTTCTCATGATTATAATAATTTATCGGTCTACAATAAACAAAGCAATATGAGAAATAATCATTCTCACATCAGCTTCCTTTATATTAACATAGTAAAAACATAGTTCTTGCTACTCTTTCCTCGAGAGCACAAGCATGATTTCGTTTTGCAGGTCTTCTGACTTACTCCGGTTTGTTATGCCTTCCCACTTTCTCAAATAGAAGAAAGCAGTGGCCTGAAGTAGTAAACAAACCTTTACAAAGGAGCTTACAGCAGCGGGACTGTCCGGGACTTTCACCCGATTCCCTTTTCATCCGTGGCCTCGCATATACCAATCGGAAGCCTGACGGAACAAAACTGTGACAAATATATGCAATAAGTACTTATAATGCAATAAAAGGTGAACCAAAATCCAATTTTATTTGTTTACTTTGTGTTTATATTAAAAGTTGATATCATCTATGATTACTGCAGAAAATATTTTACTAGTCGGGTCTATTTTAATCTTTACAAGTATTCTAATCAGCAAAACCGGATATCGTTTCGGTATCCCTACCCTGCTGTTATTCCTGCTGGTAGGTATGGCTTTCGGCAGTGACGGTCTCGGCATTCAGTTCAACAGTGCTTCAGACGCTCAGTTTATCGGCATGATGGCACTCAGCATCATCTTGTTCTCGGGAGGAATGGATACCCGATACGCCGATATCAAACCAGTCTTAAAGCAAGGTATACTACTCTCTACTGTGGGAGTATTGGTCACCACACTGCTTACCGGATTGTTTATTTTCTTCCTTTCGCATTACACGCATGCCAACATAGAACTTACTCTGATGGTTTCTTTGTTGCTTGCTGCGACCATGTCGTCTACAGACTCGGCCTCGGTATTCAGCTTGTTGCGTTCACAACGTATGAACCTTAAATACAATCTCCGCCCCATGCTGGAGCTGGAAAGTGGAAGTAACGACCCGATGGCATATATGCTTACCATTGTACTGATTCAGGTTATCGGCAGCGGAAGCAATTTCGACGTAACAGTCATACTGAAAGACTTATTTATGCAGTTCCTGTTCGGAGGAGTCATAGGATATGCCTTCGGTAAGTTCGCTGTCTGGCTTGTCAATAAAATAGAACTTTCCAACAGTGCTCTCTACCCGATTCTTCTGCTTAGTCTGGTCTTCATCACATTTACCCTTACCGATCTGGTTAAAGGAAACGGCTATCTGGCAGTATATATCGCCGGAATGATTGTTGGAAATGCCCGACTGGCTTACCGGAAAGAAACCAATACGTTCATGAACGGACTGACATGGCTGTTCCAGATAATCATGTTCCTGACTTTGGGACTTTTGGTCAATCCTCATGAAATGCTCGATATCTCTGTAACAGCTCTGCTTATCGGCGTCTTTATGATTCTGATAGCACGTCCGGTCAGTGTATTTTTGTGCCTGCTTCCATTTAAAGGAATCACTAATAAGGCACGAGTTTTTATTTCCTGGGTAGGACTAAGAGGAGCCGTTCCTATTATTTTTGCAACTTATCCGGTAATAGCACAAATTCCCGGCTCAAACCAGTTGTTCAATATCGTATTCTTCATTACTCTGTTATCGCTTACTATACAGGGAATGACTATTTCGAAAATGGCACGCTGGCTCAAGCTTGACTTGCCTGAAGAAAAAGAAGGTAATGAATTTGGTGTAGAACTTCCAGAAGAAATTGATACCCATCTGGATGATATCACGCTTACAGAAGATATGCTCTCAACCGGAAACCGGCTAGCCGACATGAATATTCCTAAAGGCACACTCGTGATGCTTATCAAACGAGGAAACGAATTTATTATTCCTAACGGACAGATAGAACTTCATGCCGGAGATAAACTGCTGGTAATGTCTGAAAAGAAATAAAAGTAAGGTTTACAGCTGTTTATTTCCATTTTATTTATTACATTTGGGAAACAACTTTAAAATCAAATCTTATGGAAACATATCTTTTTTGGTTGGTTCCCATTGCATCAATTCTGGCATTGGCTTTTGCCGGATATTTCTACAAGCAAATGATGCGGGAAAGCGAAGGCAGTCCTGAAATGCAGAAAATAGCTGCCCATGTTCGCAAAGGAGCCATGTCGTACTTAAAACAACAATACAAAGTTGTTACGCTTGTTTTTATCGGACTCGTTATTTTGTTTGCCATCATGGCATACGGATTCAATCTGCAAAATCACTGGGTTCCGATTGCTTTCCTTACAGGAGGATTCTTCTCGGGACTGTCGGGCTATCTGGGAATGAAAACTGCGACCTATGCTTCGGCACGTACTGCCAATGCTGCACGCAATTCACTGAACGGCGGGCTACGGATTGCTTTCCGAAGCGGAGCAGTAATGGGACTCGTAGTAGTCGGACTAGGGTTGTTCGACATTTCCTTCTGGTATATTCTTCTAGACAAATGTATTCCGGCAGATGTCATGAATCCGACTGCTAAATTATGTGTCATCACCACTACAATGCTTACATTCGGAATGGGAGCTTCTACACAAGCCCTATTCGCCAGAGTTGGAGGAGGTATTTATACGAAAGCTGCCGATGTAGGAGCTGATTTGGTTGGTAAAGTGGAAGCCGGAATTCCCGAAGACGACCCACGCAATCCAGCAACAATAGCCGACAATGTAGGTGACAATGTAGGTGATGTAGCTGGCATGGGAGCCGACTTGTATGAATCGTATTGCGGATCAATACTTGCAACAGCCGCACTAGGAGCAGCAGCCTTCATCGGAACAGGCAATACAGAAATGCAATTTAAGGCTGTTATTGCTCCGATGTTGATAGCAGCAGTAGGAATTATCCTTTCCATTATTGGCATATTCGCTGTACGTACAAAGGAAAACGCTGGCATGAAAGAATTGCTCAAAGCGCTCTCTACCGGAACAAACCTCAGTTCTGTTCTCATCGTAATAGGCACATTCCTTATTCTTTGGATGCTAAACATAACCAATTGGGTTAATATTGCCTTTGCTGTAGTAGTAGGACTATTGGTAGGAATCATTATCGGACAGTCTACCGAATATTATACATCCCAATCGTACAGACCGACTCAAAAGCTTTCGGAAAGTGGAAAAACGGGGCCTGCTACTGTTATTATCTCCGGAATCGGACTGGGAATGATTTCGACAACAATACCTGTCATTGCAGTTGTAGCCGGAATCATCCTTTCTTACTGGCTGGCATCGGGCTTCGATTTCACCAATATCGGTATGGGACTATACGGTATAGGTATAGCCGCTGTAGGAATGCTCTCGACATTAGGCATCACCTTAGCAACCGACGCTTATGGTCCGATAGCTGACAATGCAGGAGGAAATGCCGAAATGAGCGGATTGGGCGAAGAAGTACGTCACCGTACCGATGCACTCGACTCTTTGGGAAATACAACAGCTGCTACAGGAAAAGGATTTGCCATCGGTTCGGCTGCACTGACAGGGCTTGCTTTGCTGGCTTCCTATATTGAAGAAATACGTATCGGCCTGGAACGTATCGGAACAACACTTCTCGAACTACCAGGTGGTATCAGCATAACGATCCGCGAGGCTAGTTTCACAGATTTCATGATGTATTACGACGTAACACTGATGAACCCAAAGGTTCTATCGGGTATGTTCATCGGAAGCATGATGGCCTTTCTGTTTTGTGGTCTGACTATGAATGCCGTAGGACGTGCTGCTGCCAGCATGGTAGAAGAAGTTCGCCGGCAATTCCGTGAAATAAAGGGTATACTGGAAGGTAAGGCAGAGCCAGATTACGCACGCTGTGTACAAATCTCTACCCAAGGAGCCCAGCGCGAAATGGTCTTTCCATCACTTCTGGCCATAATAGCTCCTATTGTCACCGGATTATTATTCGGGGTCCCTGGAGTAATCGGACTGCTTATCGGAGGATTGTCTTCCGGATTTGTTCTGGCTATTTTTATGGCAAACGCCGGCGGTGCATGGGATAATGCCAAGAAGTATGTAGAAGAAGGTAACTTCGGAGGTAAAGGCAGCGAAGTACATCGTGCAGCAGTAGTAGGAGATACAGTAGGCGATCCATTCAAAGACACGTCAGGCCCCAGCTTGAATATTCTTATTAAATTGATGAGCATGGTAGCTATTGTCATGGCAGGACTGACTGTATCCTGGAGCTTATTCTAAAAAGAATAATACTCACATTGATAATTTTTATCCCCAATATCCTTCACTATCTTTATTTTCTTTACTGTCAGTAATAAAAGGTAGTGAAGGATTATTTTTATAGAATCGATGTGCTTTTCTTTCATTACTTCTCAACGCATCACATATATTAGTTTCTTTTAAAACTATTTCTTTTACAAATAAAATCACCAAAAGTTTGTGAAGCAGATAAAATAAAGCTACCTTTGCGGCTTTAATTTATCAAAAATATATTTTAATGAAGAAATTTTTACTTATCGGCGCAGCGACGCTAATTGTTTCAAATTCAACTTTCGCAGGAGATTATTTAACTAATACCAATCAACATGCCGCCTTTTTACGTATGGCAGCGCGTGGTGCCTCTATTGATGTAGACGGTGTATATAGCAACCCAGCCGGACTAGCCTTTTTACAAAAAGATGGTTTTCACCTCTCACTAACCGGACAAAGTGCATATCAAACTCGTGAAATTGCTGCCACTACAGGATTATGGACATTAGATGGCAAAGAAACAACACAAAATTATAAAGGTACAGCATCAGCACCGTTCATTCCTTCTTTCCATGGTGTATATAAAGATGGAAACTGGGCTGTTTCTGCAAGCTTTGCTATAACAGGAGGAGGAGGAAAAGCTTCCTTCGACAACGGTCTGCCAATGTTTAACTCTCTGGCAATTGGGGGAATTTATAAAAACGAACAACTGGCTGGTTTAATAGGAAAACCTGTTACTCCTAATATGTATGATATCAATACCGCAATGGATGGTAAACAATATATTTATGGTGTACAGCTAGGATTAAGCTATAGAATCAACGACTGGCTGAGTGTATACGCCGGAGGACGTATGAACTATGTAAAAAGCGGCTATGAAGGATATCTGAAAGCACAGTTAAAACAAGATTTCGGAGGAACTCAATTAATGAATCTGGCACTCGACTGCGAGCAGACAGGTTGGGGAGTTACTCCGATAATCGGTGCCGACGTAAAACTTGGGAAATGGAACTTGGCTGCCAAATATGAAATCAAAACAAACTTAAATATCGAAAACAAGACTAATACTTTAGATGCTCCAGGGGTACCAGAAGAAGTTCTTAAACCTTATGCTGATGGAGAACAGACTCCCAGCGATATTCCTGCATTTCTGAGTGTAGCTGCCGGATACGAAATTTTGCACAACCTGCGTGCTTCGGTAGAATACCACTTTTTTGATGACAAACATGCCGGTATGTTGAATGACCGTCAGAAGACATTGAAGCACGGAACACACGAATACCTTGCCGGAATAGAATGGGATATCATCAAGGAATTAACTATCAGTGGAGGTTTCCAGAAAACAAACTATGGATTAAGCAATGATTTCCAAACAGATACAAGTTTCTACTGTAGTTCATACTCACTAGGATTCGGAGCAAGAGTCAACTTCAATGAATCATGGAGTATTGACGTTGCATATTTCTGGACTAACTATGATGATTATACAAAGACTACAGAAAGTTATAATAATACCGGAGTAAAAGGTACAGATGTATATAGCCGTACGAATAAAGTATTCGGTCTGAGTCTGAATTATCATTTCTAAAAAGTAAGATATATTTTCGGGGAAGCTAAATATCCTCTCCTCTTCGCCTGTCATTGATTTTATCATCTGTTTGTCGATAAAATTAATGACAGGCTTTTTGTTTTTTATGCCGAATTTTGAAAAAATAAAGTATCCCACTCTATTTAAAGATAATACTAAAAAATGATCCGTATAAAAATAGAAGCAATATTTATCATATACCGATTAATGTAATATTCATCCATAATTAAATAAGACAATGAAAACGTTATTGGGCATAAAAAACACACTCAGGAAATGCCTGTCAGTTTACGTGCAGACATTAATTGTCCTATTATTAGCCAGCTGTTCCGACAATCCATCTCAACCTTCTCAAGATGAAAATGAGGAAGATAACAATACTGTGGCTATGATTAACCTCTCCGATGCAACTGAAAGTGCAGATTTCATCATGTTATGTAAAGACGGCAACTACATCATGGGGAACTTTAATGCAGAAAATGGTTACGGATTGTTTATGGTAGATTTTGGCGTAGGAGAGCAACAGGAAGAAGTAACCATCATGGTTAATCCTGAAGGAATCCCCGAAATGTTGTCATACAAAGAAACAACATTTGTTATCCGGAATATCACCGACAAAGATTTCGATTTTGCAACAATCGACAGCCAGGGAAATATAACATATTACTGGGATATCCCATATGATTTCGGAGATACAGATTCCAGATCAATCGAAAGCTTAGTATGGACATTTACGCAACCTTTTAAGAAATGGTATGAACAAACAGCAGGAGGTATCCGTAACTTTACATGGGATGAACATACTAGAAAAATGATAGGCCCTTACCTATTAAAAGTAACAGCTTTTACCATAATTACTTTGGAAGCCCATCGAGATCCGTCATTTTCGTCAATAGCTTTCGGTCTTATACCTACCATAATTGACGAAGGATATAAATCTGGTTTATGGAACGTAAAGACTCCCCTATGGTATGAAGATGCCGGATATGCTATTGAATATATAAAAAAAGAATGGAAGAACGGAAAATGGACATTCAAATTTAACCCAGCTGGTTTCATTAATCAACTATTTGACAAAAGTAATATATTAAATGACTACGGAGATAAACTTTTGTATGAAATGTCTCATTACAAACCAGAAATGGATCCCATATTCGATGCAGAAGAATGGCAAATCAAAGTTTCACCGACAGTGATAGAAGCCGGTCCCGATGCAGCAACTTATTCTGTAGATGTCAGTTCAAAAGCTCAATGGAAGGTGGAGAGTAATGCCAGTTGGTGTAAAGTATCCCGTCAAGGTAATCAGGCTATTGTAAAAGTTGACGCCTATCAAGGTACAGAAACACGAAGCTGCAACGTTGAAATAACAACGCAGACCTATACTCCGGAAATTTCTCCTGCCACATTTGCCGTTGTCCAGCAAGGCATACTTTTCGAATTGTCTGAATCTAAATTATCATTCAAACCGGAAGGCTCTACCCGTGGCATATACGTATACACTAACTCCAATATCACATCGTGGGAAATTACTGCCAAGCCAGACTGGGTAGACAAAATAGACAAAGCTCCTAATTCGTTTTTCATTGATGTAGGAGAAAACAATACGGGAGAAACACGTAGCGGTCTTCTTACTGTAACTGGATATATAAACAACGGCACATGGATAGACCGTACAGTAGAGCTTATTCAACCAGCAGGTCTAGAATGGAATAATACATCATGGTCTTTTACGGGCAACTACACTATGACCACAGAAGGTGAAAGTTCTTCCTCTCCGATCAAATTCGAACTGGAAATACAAGATGTGGCAACACAACAGTTTTCACTTAAATATGAAGGTGTAGATCTCTCTCTCACAAGGAATACCGACGACATGGAAATATCACTTACCGAAGATGAGAAAGGACAGCTTATCTTAACAATGACAGAAAAAGAAGAAACAAGAGAAGATAATGAAAACTGGGATAAAATATATATACAACAACAATTTAAGATAAAGCGTATTAATATAGATTCTGCAAACGGAGATATAAGTGGAACAACTGAATATGAAGGTAAAGCATTTGGAAAATATTACCATACAACCATTATTCATAGCGGACATATAACGGGTGTACGAAAACAATAGTTACATAACAACTCCATCGACAACTAGCCTTAAAAGTTTACAACATCTGTAAGTTTTTAAGGCTAGCCGTCTTTATCTGTTTTACTAATTTAATCTTAAATAATATAAGTGACATAGATTGAAAATCAAAAATTATTTATTCTTTCTCATCGCTTTATCCGTTTTTCCTAATGTAGATGTAGTAATTTTTTCCAAGTATTCAACCTATTTATACCGACAGCAAATACATATTATTAACCTATCTTTACGAAAAATTCAGTGTTTTCTTATTTTACAAGAATAAAGATAAGAAAATTTTATATATTTGTCTAATTATTAACAACTTAAAACAAAGGTAAAATATGTATCCTGTCAAAAACTCACCTGAGTTTTTTATATTCCAGTCTGATATTCGGCAAGCTTTCAGATACTGGATAAGGATTTTTTTGCTTTCATTATGTACCTTCATAGAAGTTTACGCTCAAAATATTACTACAACTTTTTCCACAGCTAATAGTATATGTTTTACTCACCTCTCCACACAAGACGGATTAGCAAACAATAAGGTATTAAGCATTCTACAAGACCAATATGGCTTTATGTGGTTTGCTACAGAAAATGGATTATCCCGATTTGATGGAATCAATTTCGTAAATTACAATCATTCCGAAAAAAACACAAACAGTCTGTCAAGTAACATTGTTACTGCACTCTCAGAAGATGTATATGGAAATCTATGGGTCGGTACACAAAACGGACTAAACCGTTATGATAGAGCCCAAAACAACTTTCATAGATATACAACTCGAAATGGATTGAAAAATAATTCCATCAAAGCTCTTCACTCAGACACTCAAGGGAGTTTGTGGATAGAAACAGCCCAAGGATACTTGACTCAGTATCGTATACAAGAAAATCAATGGATACACTTTAAACACAATCCTGGGGTAAGTGAAGGAAAACATTACTATTGGCAAATATACGAAGACTCACTTCAGAATTTATGGATAGGGGGCCGCACCTTACAAGGGATTTTATTCTCAAAAAAATCAAGTCAAATAACTCCAGTCCCCACATGGTCGGAAAAAGGAATGCCTTTGGAGTCTGCTTTTTTTGTTAGAGCAAAAGATGGTGCATTATTCTCCTCCTCATTTGGTTCTATACAAAAATACGACACTCAACAACATAAATTTGTACACTACCGTTCCATACCTTTTGAAGCAACTTGTGCTATCACAGACATAGAAGGCAATATCTGGATAGGAGGTTACGGAGGACTTGTAAAATGGAACTACCCTCAAGATTATATTGAACAGTTCACACCAGACAGTAACAATCCGAATCACATATCTTACAATCAGATACTTTGCTTATATTCCTCACATGATGGATGCATATGGATAGGAACAGAATACGGAGTGAACATGTATTCTCCACGGCTCAACCAGTTTCAGACCTATCAAGGGTATAATGTTTCTGCCTTAATGGAGGATACAGATCAACAATTATGGGTAGGAACAGAAAACGACGGAAGCTACGTTTTCAATTGGGAAAAGCAGAGTCTTACCCATTTCAACTATCGATTAATGACCAAAGAGATTGATTATCTTACATTCCAGCGCGAGAAGGAAGTACTTCGCCAATATATCAGACATGAAGCTATCTACAATGATCAGTATACCTTATCTGAAAACTTAGCTGATAACTATACTGCATACAAAAACACAGATTTACGCTTCAGATATCCAGACGAAAATCACGTAACCGCATTATACCAAGATAAAGCAGGAATGATTTATGTTGGATTATGGAATCACGTCGGATTCAATGTGTATAATCCTCAAAGCGGACTTTGGAAACGCCATGCCTTATGGAGCAAAAAACCAGATTACCATTATCCACGTTTATGGTTAGGAAATCCATTTGGAGCAAACTGGTATAATGGTTTTCTTGAAGATCGTAAAGGCCGCTTTTGGTGCATTACATGGGAATGTTTCGGACTCAATTTATTCAATCGTAAAACAGGTAAATTTGAATCCAAACATTATTTTCCCAATAATGTACCGTGCTTTCCACAGGGAAAGATAGAGCAGATATTTTACGATGTACCACGCGACCGATATATTTTCAACGGGAAAAGTACCTACTTTGGATATTATGACAATAAAGACAAACGTTTCTATAAATTTGGAGAGTCTTTTCCCAATAATTATCCTAACTTAGATATTGTAAAGGGCTATTACCAATACAGCAAAGCCAAGATATTTTCTCTGCCCAATGACTTTGGATGTGATTACATCTTATCAGATGGAAACAACAAGCTTTATATAGCCAATGTACATAAAATAATGTATATGGACCTTACAGACAATACTGTACATCCGATACTTTCCATGCCGGAAAATACTTCTTTTGCATGGACTCTTTCAGCCGACAGACAGTCGATCATAGTTTATTGCGACAAAGGTTTCATAGCTGTTGACACTCAGAAAAATACTTGCACACCACTGACATTTCCTGATAAATTAAAACTGGAAGAAGAAAATATTCAAATCATGTTGCAACCTCATAACGGTGAATTATGGATAGGAACATCCAAAACACTATGGAAACTAAACCAACAAAACAAATGGGTTAAATTATTACCAGAAATGCAGTCAGTGGGTGTAATACGCCAAAAAGAAAACGGAAACATATATGTAGGAAGTAATAAAGGACTTTATATATTCAATCAAGGAGAAGAAATAAAGCATATTCCCTTTCAGATAAATGCAACAAAAGGACTCCCTGGTACAGAAATCAGAGACATATACATGCCTGATTCCCAAACCTGCTGGATTGCCACAAACGACGGATTAGTGCAACTAACTACCGACAAGATAAAAATATTTACGCACGATGATTATAATCCCCATAGCCTTATTGATAATAATGTATGTACAATAGCTCAAGGTCCTGACCAGAAACTTTGGATTGCCACTTTTCAAGGACTCTGCTTGTTCAATCCTTCCAATGAAATTTTTACAGACATGACACAACCTGGTAATGATTGTCTGACATCACGATTAACCAGTTGTATTACAGAAGATTTACAAGGAAACATTTGGATAGGGACAACAGAAAAAGGTATCAATGTTTTATCTATCGAGGCAGATACAATTGCACATTATTATCATCAGCCATGGAATAAAAACAGTTTGCCGGACAATTATGTTGAATGTATTTTTTGTTGCCACAATGGTAATATATGGGTTGGAACTCACCAAGGATTAGCAAAATTTGATAAAGAACACAAGCTATTCCAAAGATTTGATTCAACAAAAAATCTTCATGTAAAAGGAATACAAGAAGATTTCCAACACATGTTATGGATGACAACCGATAAGGGGTTATTACTAGCGGACTCCACAGGGAATATTATACGAAAATTTTATGATTACCATGGATTACCCAATAATGATTTGTCAAAAGCTATTTGTCGATTAAAAAATGGGAAAATCTGCATTGGAAGCAATTACGGTTTTAGTATTTTCGAACCTAAACACCTAAAAGGAACTCTACCATCTCCTAAAATAGTACTAACAGATATACAGATAAACAGTTCTCCTTTTTTCATAGACCTGAATAAAGAAAAAAAACTTGAACTTAAATCTGAGCAAAATTCATTCACCATAGGTTTTGCAGCAACTGACTATGAATACAGCCAGCATTTAAAATACCGCTATAAATTAGTTCCTTTCGACAAAAAATGGAATTATACGACTCCTCCCTTGCTTTCAGCTAAATACACGAGCTTGGATTTTGGGAAATATAGCCTTGAAATAGAAGTCAGTAATTCTTTCGGGGAATGGAATAGACAAGTTTTCGTACTTCCCATATATATTGCAACTCCATGGTACTATTCATGGTGGTTCTTTACAATACTTATAATATTTTGCGTATTAAGTATTTGGGGATTTATCAGATTCAGAGAACGACAATTAAGAAAAGAAAATGAGCAGCTGGAAGCTCTGGTCAGAGAAAGAACCGAAAAATTATACCAAATCATGGAAAATAAAAATAAATTCTTCAATATCGTTTCACATGACCTGAAAAGCCCGCTAAATTATTTAAATGTTTTATCTACAACTCTGCTAGAAGAATATAATTGTCTGAATGATGAAGAGAAGATTCAAAAAATTCGGATGATAAATAAATCATCGCATCAAGGGAAAGCCCTGCTGGATAATCTTCAGCTGTGGGTACTTTCTCAAAAAGAAATGATTAAACCTGTTTTTCGACAAACAAACCTGACTGATGAAATTGAAGCGGTAGTACAACTTTTAAATCCTAATATACAGAAAAAAGAATTAACCGTTACTATCCCATCCAGTCCTATTATTGTATGTACAGACAAAAACATGTTGTCGACCATATTAAGAAATCTGATTGCTAATGCCATAAAGTATTCTTACCGTAAAGGGGAAATCCATATATCTGTCAAAGAAAATAAAGAAAACTGGAACGTAAGCATCGAAGACAATGGTGTAGGCATTTCACCTGAACGTATAAAAAAGCTCTTCCAAATAGGAACAAAAGTTTCATCACTTGGAACAGAGAAAGAAGAAGGAACAGGACTCGGACTTCTGATTGTCAGAGAATTCATCAATCGTTTAGGAGAAAATATTCAAGTAAAAAGTACCCAAGGAAAAGGAAGTATATTCATATTTACATTACATAAACATCTAAGAAAATGATAAAAATACTCATTGTAGACGACTCTGAAATACATCTGGAAGGGATGAAAACCATCCTAAAACGCTCGGAAAGCCTAAATGTAACGGCTACAGCTCAAACTTATGACGAAGCCAAACAACTGTTACGGAAAGACAATTACGACCTGGCCATTTTGGATATCAGTCTGGAAGAAGATACTGACGGACTTGATCTCGCCCAATTCATTAAAACGACCTATCCCAATATGCCAATAATCATACTTTCTCATTATAAGGACATCCGCTATATTATCCAATCGTTAAAAATGCAATTAAATGGATATTTGGCAAAAGATACTCCACCCGAAGACTTAATATGTGCCATTCAAGCTGTTGCATTAGGAAAAGGTTTCTATTTTGGCAATACAATACCGTACAATGATATCGTAAAAGCATTCGGTGGAGAAGAAAACATAAAAAAAAGAAAACCATATGAGCTAAGCGACAGAGAATTAGAAGTTATCCAACTGTTAGCCAATGGGTATACCAGCAAAGAAATAGCCAATGAATTAAATATAGACCGAAATACAGTAGAAACTTATAAAGACCGTATAAAAAGTAAACTGGATTGTAAATCAGCAATCGAAATCGTAGTTTTTGCTTATAAAAACAAAATTATATACTAAAATATCTATTAAACAGGCAACTACAATATTAAACTGCTCCCTAAAAGTTTTACATATAACTTTGAGGGTGCAGTTCATTTTTTTAATAGAAAATAACACACCCCAATGAATTTAGCTGAAAGAGATTGAACTTCGTAATTTTTTTTTCTTAACTTTGCGCTGCATCTTAAAGAGATTACAAACAACTTTAAACAAAAAATATTGAGATTATGATGACTATTGACAAATTCAACTTTGCCGGAAAAAAGGCAATCGTTCGCGTTGACTTCAACGTACCTTTGAACGAAGAAGGTAAAATTACTGACGATACTCGTATCCGTGGTGCTCTGCCTACTTTGAAAAAAGTATTGGCTGATGGTGGTGCTCTCATTATCATGTCACACATGGGTAAACCAAAAGGCAAAGTAAACGCTAAATATTCTCTGAGCCAGATTGTAGACGCTGTTGCTGCTGCTTTGGGTACTCCAGTTCAGTTTGCTCCAGATTGCGCTAAAGCTCAGGAAGCTGCTGCTGCTTTGAAACCAGGTGAAGTTCTGTTGCTCGAAAACTTGCGTTTCTATCCTGAAGAAGAAGGAAAACCTGTAGGTATCGAAAAAGAAGATCCTGCTTACGAAGATGCAAAGAAAGCTATGAAAGCTTCTCAGAAAGAATTTGCTAAAACTTTGGCTTCTTACGCAGACTGCTATGTAATGGATGCATTCGGTACAGCTCACCGTAAACACGCTTCTACTGCAGTTATCGCTGACTACTTCGATGCTGATCACAAGATGTTGGGTTACCTGATGGAAAAAGAAGTTCAGGCTGTAGACAACGTTTTGAAAGATATCAAACGTCCGTTTACTGCTATCATGGGTGGTTCTAAAGTTTCTACTAAGATCGGTATCATCGAAAACTTGATGGACAAAGTAGATAACTTGATCCTTTGCGGTGGTATGGCATTTACTTTTGCAAAAGCTCAGGGTGGTAAGATCGGTAACTCATTGGTTGAAGATGACAAACTTGACTTAGCTCTTGACATCATGGCTAAAGCTAAAGCTAAAGGTGTTAACTTGGTTTTGGGTTGCGACTGTGTAGCTGCTGATGCATTTGCAAACGACGCACACACTCAGGTTTGCGACGACAAGAACATTCCTGACGGATGGATGGGATTGGATGCAGGTCCTAAGACTCGTGAAGAATTCAAAGCAGCTATCAAGGGTGCAAAGACTATTTTGTGGAATGGTCCTGCCGGTGTATTCGAAATGGACAACTTCGCAGGTGGTTCTAAAGTAATTGCAGAAGCTATTGCTGAAGCTACAAAAGAAGGTGCATTCTCATTGATCGGTGGTGGTGACTCTGTAGCTTGTATCAACAAGTTTGGTATGGCTGATCAGGTTTCTTACATCTCTACTGGTGGTGGTGCTTTGTTGGAAGCTATCGAAGGTAAAATCCTTCCGGGTATCGCAGCTATCCGTGGCGACAAATAATTTAGACTAACACTCTATACCTAAGAGTTATATGAGAGGACAATTCTCTTCCGAGGATTGTCCTCTTTCTTTTTTCATACATCGAGCAACACGTTTTTCATTTTGACATTACAGTTATTATTGCTGCCCGATAAGAAATCTTCATCAGCCTTCATAGGCTGTTTGAAAAAGAGCTGGTCACCATACTACTTTGAAAGAGCTGTTTTTCTGTATAAACATCACTCTATAAATTATTATGTATCAGACCAAGATATGTTTACACTGGCATTTCCCGTTTATTAAAACAATGTTCAAACGACTATATTCAAGCAAATGCCAACAATCGTAAAAGTTCTACCGGACAGCAATAAAACAAATAAAATACAGATATACACCTAATAAAAAAACTCCTTTTATACCCGCCCAGAGCAGTGTATAAAAGGAGTTTTTTATTATAATACAAGATTATCCCAAGAAAGAAATCAGCACACCGGCAGCAACAGCCGAACCGATAACACCTGAAATATTACTTGCCATACAATACTGAAGCACATGATTCTTCGGGTCGTATTTCAAAGCAATTTCATTGGCTACACGGCTTGCCATAGGCACAGCACTCAGTCCAGTAGCTCCAATCAGCGGATTAATCTTCTTCTTAGTGAAAAGATTGAAAACCTTCACAAACAAAATACCACCTGAAATAGACAATGCAAAGGCAAGGAAACCACCAATTACAATGCCGATAGTAGTCCAATTCAGGAAAGCATCTGTTGTCATAGTTGCTCCTACTGAAATACCCAGAAAGATAGTTGCTGCATTCATAATACTATTGGAAGCAGCATCAAACAAGCGTGAAGTATTGCTACCGATTTCCTTTACCAGGTTACCGAACATCAGCATACCGATCAAAGGTACTGCACTCGGAACAAACAAAGCTACAATAGTTGTAACTACGATAGGGAACAATATCTTCAGCACACGCAGGTTCTTGATTTCTGTCTTCGAAGGATATTTCTTCTCCTGTTCTTTCATATTGATAGAAAGTTCCTTCTTAGTACACCAGATACGAACAACCAGCGGAATGATAACCGGAACCAAAGCCATGTACGAATAAGCCGCAATAGCAATAGGACCTAACAAATGAGGAGCCAGCTTGATTGTTGTAAAGATAGCTGTCGGACCATCTGCACCACCAATAATACCCAGTGAAGCAGCTTCCTTAGGAGTAAATCCCATCAGGATAGCAACCAGCAGTACAGCAAAAATACCCAACTGAGCAGCCGCTCCAAAAATAGAAAGACGAAGATTACGAAGCATCGGTCCAAAATCGGTCAATGCACCTACTCCCATAAAGATGATAGGAGGAAGGAATCCTGTCTTGATCAACATATAATAAATGAAGTTCATCAAGCCCAGCTCATGAGCAATTTCATGCAGAGGCATTTCCCAGACGTTCTTCATCACACCATTCACCATCACCATGCCATTCTCATCAGCCTGTATAACTCCCATATCGCCACCCGGGAAATTGGCTAGCAATACCCCGAAAGCTATCGGCACAAGCAGCAAAGGTTCATACTGCTTTTTGATACCCAGATAAAGGAGAATAAAAGCAATGGCATACATGATGAGAAACCGCGGATCAGCAACAATATTGCTGAACGCAGTCATATCATATAATCTTGCAAATATATCTTCCATTATAATATCTTCATTAATACATCATCTTCTGATACGGAATCACCCGAATTAGCACAAATGGCAGTTACGGTTCCGCTAAACTCGGCACGTATCGCATTGTAAGTCTTCATAGCTTCCACGTAGCATATTACGTCACCCTGGTTCACCTTATCTCCTACCTTCAGCGGAGTTTCCTGAGCATTCTTGGTCAGGAAGAACTTACCTTCAAGCGGTGAAAGCACTTCTTTACCTTCGCCAGCAGGAACTGCCGCAGGCTGTTCTGCAGGAGCAGCTGCCTGAGCACCATGCAAAGTTGCAGGATTAACATCACCAAAGGCTACTGTCACACGATATGGCTGGCCGTTGACATCAACAGTCAATATCTTAGTCTGATCGTTGGCCATGTGTACTTCTTCCTTCGCTTCACGGCGTTTCTTCACATCTTCCAAGAAATCAGCTTTAGCCTTTCCACTCTTGTAGGCCTCATACTGAGCCGGATGCATAGCATATTCGAAGAGTTCTTCATCGTCCTGACCGGTTTCCCATTTCTTTTCCCACATCATCTGACGATATTTATCCAGCTGGTCAGGATAATTATCCTGAGGATTACCTGTAAAGAATTTACGTCCTTCACGTTCAGCCTTTTCCACAATTTCCGGAGCCAGCTTGCCCGGCAACTGTCCTGCCTTACCCAAAATCATATCCCAGATATCATCGGCAATCATACCCCAGCGTTCCTTACCTTTTTCCATCTGGATAACATTCATCATAGCCAAATTCTTTACATACTGGCTAAACGGAGTAACCAAACAAGGATAACCTACACGCGGCCATACATATGCCACTTCATCAAACAGCTTAATAAGCAGTTCATCCTGAGTCATAAACGGCAAATTACGTTTTGCCTTATATTTATTGATAGACTCCAGATTGGTTTCCAAATCGGCCATCAAGCTACCCATCATACCACCTGGAAGTCCCGGACCGATCAGTAATGAGTTCATCAGACGGTTACGCGGACTGATATACAAGCCCAGAAAATCATCCATAAATTCCTGAATCAGCGAACGTACTTTCATGTAGGCCTGCATATTGATTTCAGGAACTTTAAAGCCGGCATCTTTCAACATTGCCTGCACACTGATTACATCGGCATGTCCTGTACCCCATGAAAGAGGTTCCATACCAACATCTACATAGTCACATCCGGCCTTACATACCTCGAGGATAGAAGCCATGTTAAAACCAGGTCCGGCATGAGAGTGATACTGGATAGTAATATCCTTCTTTATCTGCTTGATGCCAGCAACGATCTTACCTAAGAAAACCGGACGTCCGATACCTGCCATATCCTTGATACAGATTTCATCACATCCGGCTTCAATCAGTTTCTTTGCCATATCCAGATAATATTCTACGGTATGCACCGGTGAATATGTGATACACAGACAGCACTGAGAAATCATTCCAGCATCGTGAGCATAACCGATTGAAGGGATAATATTGCGAACATCATTCAGTCCGCAGAAGGTACGTGTAATATCTGTTCCCTGAGCTTTTTTTACCTTATAAAACAATTTGCGTACGTCGGCAGGAACCGGACTCATGCGCAAGCCATTCAAGGCACGGTCTAACATATGTGTCTGAATACCTGCTTCGTGAAACGGTTTTGTCCATTCACGTACAGCTTTATTCGGGTTTTCTCCAAAAAGCAAATTAACTTGTTCAAAACCTCCCCCATTTGTTTCAACACGAGCAAAACACCCCATTTCGATAATGGCTGGGGCCACCTTAACCAACTGGTCTACGCGAGGCACATATTTTCCTGCGCTCTGCCACATATCACGAAAGACCAGACTAAATTTTACTTCTTTTTCCATTGTAAAAGTAATGTGTTTTTCTTTAACAGATTCATTTCAATTTTTCAATCTTTATCACCTGACCCTTACCGGCAGTCAGAATTTCCACAGCGGCCTTAATAGCATCCATTGCCCCGGCATCTGTAGAAGGCCCACTTGTAACAGGCTTCTTCTTCGGCTCTTCTTCAGGGGCTATCTTATTCACCACAGAAATAAGGAACTGACTTATCCAGATAACAATCAGAAGAATCAAGAAAACGGTGCACATTCCGACCACCATTAACAATAATCCGACTCCGATGTTCTCCATAATATAAATAAGTTATTAATTGTACAAAAAAACACTCTCCAGAAAACCAGTTTCTAAAGAGTGTCCCAAAATTACGGATTCAGATTACATTTCGTAAATATCCGCTATTAAATAATGTAAATTTATCAGAATAAAATATCCTGTAAAGGCTTACGGTTCTTCTCCGGAACCTCCTGCGAGGCAGGATATCCTACCGGAACAAGGGCTACCGGCTCTATGTTTGCAGGCAATCCCAATATCTCCTTACAGAGAGGTACATCAAAATTGCATACCCAGCATGTTCCCAATCCTTGTTCGGCTGCAGCCAGACACAAATGTTCTACTGCAATAGAAACATCCACATCGGTATGATCTTTGTTGTCCAACTTACGATGCCATGCTACATTATGATCGCCACAGGCCACAATGATACAAGGAGCTGTCTTTATCCATTCACGGGGATAGGCAGATTTCAAGGCTTCCAGCAGTTTTTTCTCGGTTATCACAGCAAATTTCCAAGGCTGGAAATTTACAGCCGACGGTGCAAGACGCACACACTCCATTATATAGTCCAGCTTGTTTTGTTCTATCGGACGTTCCTCATAATTCCTTACTGAATAACGTGCTTTTACAAGTTTCAGAAAATTCATTTTATCAAACAGTTAAAGATTTCATATCACAAAAATAACGAAAGTTATTTCCACAAAAAAGTATCCGTCTGGATTTTTATATATTCGGCATATCCGCGCAGAAAAGTCGAATGCATACTAAATGCTGACAGAAAATTCGATTCCTACGATATTGGCAGACCGTTTCGGTTCATACTGACGGCAATAGAAAACATTACATGAGCACTGACTTGACAGTTTTACATTTACTCCCGGACGATAACGCATACGCGCTATGCTGAAAAATACGTCCTCTCCTACCGGCTGGTAAAGTTCTACAGAAAAATAGGGTTGTACTTTCCAGGATACAGGTGCGTAATCGATCTTTATCCGCGAGCGGAGCCTGCTTTCTACATCTCCTTCGAAAAAGGTCTGCTGAAAAAATTCCCGTAAAGACAATTTAAAATCATGACATTTCAGATATCCCTGCGCTCCGGCAAGATAACGATGTCTGAACTTCCACCCTTCACTACCTCTATTCCGGTAATGTACTTCATACAGTCCTTCCAACTTTAAGAAAGACAATATATTGTAACCAGCCCCCAAATTCAGACTTACACGATCGGCTTCCTTCAGATGGTTTTTCGAACGAAACTCTGCCGCCCCCGACAGATTCCAGCGGCTCGTCACTTTATAATTTAATTTGACTCCTGTCCATGTGGCAAATTCATCCGACTGTGCACAGGCTGTATGTACGGCCATAAAAGCAAGACACACCATACAGACTAAACGGATAAGAAGCTTTATTATGTTTTTCATGCCACAAACAATTATCAGCGTTAACCAGAAGGAATACAAAGATAACAAATTAGCTTTTAGTATCCGAAGAATAGTCCTCAAAAAACATCGGCAAGTTTAGCTGAAAAATTGCTCAATTTTAAAAAAAACATCAGCAAGTTTTCGCAAACATTTCATGATGTTTTTTCATTCGCTCCCCCAAAATCTAAATGAACTTTATTCATTCATTTATTGTATCTTTGCAAAGCATAAAAACAAGACATACAGATTATGAAAAAACTAGCAATATTCGATCTTGACGGAACATTGATTGATACAATTGCCGACCTGGCAGGAGCAACCAATTACGCATTGCAGGAATGTGGATTTCCTACACACGAAACAGATGCCTACCGCTATTTTGTAGGAAACGGAATAAACAAACTTTTTGAACGTGCCTTACCCGAAAATGAACGCAGTGAAGCGAATATTCTGAAAATACGTTCTCTGTTTATACCTTATTATAATATACACAATGCAGACCTTAGCCAACCCTATCCGGGTATAACCGATGTACTGGATACACTGCAACGCAAAGGTATGATGCTGGCAGTAGCCTCTAATAAATATCAGGAAGCTACCTCCAAACTGATCAAACAATATTTCCCGCAAATAACATTCGCACAAGTATTCGGACAGAGAGAAGGAGTACCAGCCAAACCCGATCCCAGTGTCATTTTCGAAATTATTGAGAAAACAGGGGTAAAAAAAGAAGAGGTCGTTTATCTCGGAGATTCATGTGTAGACATGCAGACCGGAATAAATGCAGAAGTAACCACCATAGGAGTAAGCTGGGGATTCCGTCCACGCACGGAACTGGAAGCATACCATCCTGATTTTATAGCCGACCGGACTGAAGATATACTACAATATCTGGCAGAATAAAAAATGCCACAGGCTGCAATAATCATACAGCCTGTGGCAAAACAAAAAACTGTTATCAAATAGAAAGTTCGTCAAGCACTTCAATCAGTGACTTATCCAAAGGTTTGTCTTTCTTGATAGCCTCAGTGAAAGGAACATACACAATTTTATCATTGCGGATACCTATCATAACATTACGCTGGTCTTCTTTCAATGCCTCGATAGCTCCTACTCCCAGACGGCTAGCCAAAATACGGTCGTAAGCACTAGGAGAACCACCTCGCTGCAAATGTCCTAAGATTGTTACACGTACATCGTACTGCGGATATTCATTTTTCACACGCTCTGCATAGTACATTGCACCTCCGTTTTTCGGAGCTTCCGACACGATGACTATACTGCTGTTCTTCGACTTACGGAAGCCACGACCGATAAATTTCTCCAGCTGGTCTACGTCAGTCTGGTCTTCAGGAATAATGGCTGCTTCTGCTCCAGAAGCAATCGCACTGTTTTGTGCCAGAAAACCGGCATCACGTCCCATCACTTCAACGAAGAAAATACGATCGTGTGAAGTTGCTGTATCACGAATCTTATCCACACAGTCTACAATTGTGTTCAAGGCTGTATCATATCCGATAGTAGAGTCCGTTCCATACAAATCATTATCAATAGTTCCCGGCAAACCGATGCAAGGGACATCAAACTCATTGGCAAATATCTGCGCTCCGCTTAATGAACCGTTTCCGCCGATTACAACCAATGCATCAATACCAGCAGCTACCATATTATCGTATGCCACCTTACGGCCTTCGGGAGTCATAAAGTCTTTCGAACGTGCAGTCTTCAAGATTGTTCCCCCACGCTGGATAATGCTGCTGACATCCTGAGTCGTAAGTTCCTTAATCTCATTACGGATCAAACCTTCATACCCTCTGTAAATACCTTTCACAGTATAACCGTTACAAATGGCACTGCGAGTCACAGCACGAATCGCTGCATTCATTCCTGATGCATCACCACCTGATGTCAGGATACCAATACACTTAATTTGTTTCATAATAACTCGTTTGTTGAATTTTCCAATTCCTAAATATCCTAAAAACAGTCCCCAAAAGTAGAACATTTCTACAAAACAAAGTAATCCGTATGTATAAATAACTATAAAAAGACAGTTTTCACGTCCGATAGAACAGAGTATAATCTATGTTACTTATTTTTTCAAATACCGTACATATCCTCAATATTTACCTGACACGCTGGTACATAATGTTATCAATAGAACAATATTTGCAACATAGCTGTCAATCTCCAACAACATAAATCCATATTTTTGCAACAAACATTAATTCAAATCAACAATGAAAAAACACATCCGTCTACTCACATTAGCAGCCATAAGTCTGGCAGGATTTACTTATGGTAACCAGCTTCAGGCTTCATCACCCGATGATGCCCTTTTCAGTCATTTCACCTATACTGGACAGGACAAAGTTTATAACGATAACAAGCTTTCAGCAAACGAATTTTACAGTCCCATATTACAAGGATGCTATCCAGATCCTAGCATTTGCCGAAAAGGAAATGATTATTATCTGGCATGCTCTTCATTTGCCGTCTATCCGGGAGTACCTATATTCCATTCTACTGATCTGGTAAACTGGAAACCGATAGGTCACGTCCTCGAACGTCCTTCACAACTAAAACTACAAAACTGCAAGATCAGTGAAGGTATTTATGCCCCCACTATCCGATATAATCCATACAACGATACTTTCTATATGATTACGACCCATATCGGAGGAGGATTGGGGAATATCATTGTGAAAACATCCGATCCGGCAAAAGGCTGGAGCGATCCTATCAAGCTAAACTTCGACGGAATAGATCCTTCTATCTTTTTCGATGACGACGGTAAAGCTTATATAGTGCATAATGACGCTCCCGAACAGGCTTTATATGAAGGACATCGAGTAATTAAAATCTGGGAATATGACGTGCAAACAGACCAAATAATAGCCGGAACAGACAAGGTTATAGTAAATGGAGGTGTTGACATCACCCAAAAACCAATATGGATAGAAGCTCCTCACCTATATAAAAAAGAAGGCAAATATTATCTGATGTGTGCAGAAGGAGGTACGGGCGACAACCATTCGGAAGTAATTTTTATCAGTGACAGTGCTACCGGACCGTTTGTTCCGTCGAAACAGAATCCGATTCTTTCGCAAAGACATCTTCCGGCAAACCGTCCGGATAAGGTCGACTGGGCAGGACATGCCGATATAACAGACACTCCTTCCGGAAAATGGTACGGAGTATTTTTAGCTGTACGCCCTAATGAATGCAACCGAGTTAATACTGGAAGAGAAACCTATATACTGCCTGTCGACTGGTCGGGAGAGTTTCCCGTTTTCGAAGGTGGCATGCAAGCGTTGCAACCCAAATTAAAAATGCCTGATGGTGTAATAAACCAGACGGGAACAAACGGGTTTGTTCCCAACGGAAACTTCACATTTACAGATAACTTGAATTCACTCCCACTCGATAACCGATGGGTAGGCATTCGTGATGCCCGTGAAAAATTTATCTCAATAGGAGAAAACGGATTACAAATAACTCCTTATGCTACTGACATAACAGAGGCAAGACCAACTTCAACACTTTTTTTCCGCCAGCAACACAACTGCTTTACGGCTTCTGTAAACCTGCAATATAAACCGACAGCAGAAAATGAACTTGCCGGAATGGTGTGTTATCAGAAAGAATCGTTTAATTATGTATTCGGGATAACCCGAAAAGGAAATGAATGTTACTTACTGCTTCAGCGTACAAATAATGGAAAATCGGAAATCGTTGCTAATACTCCTGTCGATATGCAACAACCCTTATATTTACAGATACAAGCCGAAGGAGATAAATACACATTCAACTATTCTACCGATGGACATTCTTTTAAAAATTTAGGAGGTATTGTTTCCGGAGATATTCTCTCAACTAATGTAGCTGGCGGATTTACAGGAAATATGATTGGGCTATATGCTACGTCTGCCAATATGGCTCATCCTCAATAAACAGGTAAGCAATTATCAGCAAAATCCCGGCTCCTCTCTAATAGAAAATGAGCCGGGATTTTGATATATATCAGATAAAAGAGTTTTCTGCTGCAACTATTTAGCAGAAAGTTTGTCGATTTTTACAACTTCGTACACTCCATCGTACTCTGCAGCAAAACCTTCCTGCGATTTACCCATATCTCTTACCTCTAGTTCTGCATGCACAGGTACTCCATTCTTTTGTCCTTTAGTCAGTTCATCATACTGCTTGTAAAGCTCTCCGGTTTTGTCTATCACCCAATAGCAGACAGTATCTCCATCAGCAACAAACGACCGGACTTCATGAGCTATAATCAGCTCTCCTTTTACGGAAATTGTTTCTTTTTGTTGTGCAGGCAATGCTGTCTGAGAGGTCTGTGCCTCATCACTTCTGGAATAGGAATATACCGTACCGTTTTTCTCCAAAAGTAAAGTTTTATCAGACAAATCTTTAATCACCAATGTATCAGAAAAAGCAATCGTCTGGTGGTTGCCAATACTTTTACCGGCGAGAATAAGTACATCCCCCTCTTTTTTCCATGATTCATACTGAAGAGTAGCCATATTTATAGAAGAAGCTGTTCCATCGGGCTCAAGAACAAAACCCTGCTGCATATTTTCCATACCCGGTACAGGTTCAACCCATGCACCTTCTATACTGGCTCCGTTACATGCCGGAAGTAAAGCCATACAACCTAAAGCCATTGTGCTTATCCAAATAAGATTCTTCATAACTTTTATTAATTTAATATTGAATTTAAAATGCAATTTATCAAGAAAATATCGAATCTGCAAAAACTGAATCTAAAGATAATTTAATGCACGCCTGAAAAGAAAAAAGATAATGCCCGTAAAAATCGGGCATTATCTTAAAAATAGAAGCATAACCTTATCAGTTTTTCTTAAGTTCAAAATCGAATGTTGCCGGAACAAAACCAGGCAATGCAACAGGTTCATTGTCGCCTTCACCCAACGAAACTTCAGGGACATAAATCTTGAACTTCAGATTTGTTGTTTCTACTTCGTAATTCGCTCCATCAACCGGAGATACTTTAACCTCAATATGTAAATTCTGAGCCTCTCCACCTTCAGTTTCCGACGGAATTGATACATTCAGTTCCAAAGGCTTCGGATCGAGAACGAATAAAATACTATCTTTTTCTGTATTCAGTTCCGGTTCGTATCCTATCTTATAACTTACATCACCTACTGCTTCTACAATCTTATTCGCAGTTTCCTCATCACCAACAATATCAAGTACAATATCTTTTATCGGGAAACTGTCAAAATAAACAGTATCATTGTCCACCTTTACCGCAACATCTGTGCCCTCAGGAGTATCTTCTCCTCCATCAGTTCCGTCTTCCGTTGTAGAAGATTCAGTCAGATAAAACATTTTTCCTGTATAATTGCCAAACATATGATCTGTTGTCACTTCGACAGGAGGTGTCGGAGTTGTTTCGTCGTCATCACTGCAAGCTACAAAGCCCAAAGAACATCCAAGCATCAGCATGGAAATAAATAAACGGTTCAGTTTAATTTGTTTTTTCATTTCTCTAATTTTTCGTTTGAAACTTCAATTACTAGTTTTATCAGCTGACACATAAAAAATGCCAGGTAACAAGTATTACTGCACAAGTTTATAGAGAAAAATAAATAAAATTTTTATTGAAGAATTTTAACATTTAGCCATGCAGGATTCATATCAATTCATCATTTAGAGAGTAAAAAGCTATTTAATGTTCAACAAAAAAACATATATTATGAAAACTCATTTTCCATTTTGCAAGGGATTTATAATGGCAGCAGCACTGACAAGCATTATGGGATTGTCATCTTGCCTGGATGACGATGATGAAAACTATTATAATATTAATTATCCTAATGCACTGGTTACTGTTAAGAGTGATGCAAATGATAGTTTTTTCCTCCAGCTGGATGACAGTACAACACTGCTACCGGTAAATCTCGCATCTTCTCCCTTTGGAGATAAAGAAGTGCGTGCTCTTGCCAATATAGAAGAAGTAGATGAACCAAGCGGAGCATATACTAAAGCTGTACATATTAATTGGATAGACAGCATTCTCACCAAACCGATAGCTACTGACTTGGGAGAGGAAAATGACCAGACTTACGGAACAGACCCTGTAGAAATAGTTAAAGACTGGGTAACAATAGCAGAAGACGGATATCTGACCTTACGATTCCGTACTGTATGGGGAGCAGGATCTCAACCTCATTTTGTAAACCTATTACCGGGAAATAATCCTGACAATCCGTATGAAGTAGAATTCAGACACAACGCATATGGAGATACATACGGCGAGTCTGGAGATGCACTGGTAGCATTTAAGCTGGACGGGCTTCCTGATACAGAAGGAAAGACAGTAAAGCTTACTCTCAAATGGAAATCATTCAGTGGAGACAAGTCAGCAGAATTCGATTATTGTACACGTAAATCGCTGGCTCCTCAGAACTCAGCAATTACATCTGTAAGAAGCAATTACAAACTCAAGTAACCCCTTTATAAATATATAGATACACTTAAAGAAGACAAAAACCTAGAAAATGTCCCGGTAGCATGATTTTCCATATTCTAAATAACCGCATACCATAACTTTTATCATGCTTACCGGGACTTTTATTGTAATACGTTATCTCTACGTATTATACAATCTTCACCAATTAATCCCTTTCCTATTGAAAAAATATTGGTTGCCGAAAACCATGTCCCGACAACCAATAACGAATCTTTATTTATACTCAAATTCCACAATATTTTGCGTATCAGCCGATGAAGAAGATATATAAGCTTTAAACTTGCCCGGCTCTGCAACCCATTCATGTTTGCGGTCATCAAAGAATTGTAAGTCCTCCGGTTTTATCGTAAAAGTTATTTCTTTTTCTTCACCTGGTTGAAGTGAAACTTTCTGAAATCCTTTTAACTCTTTCTGCGGGCGAAGCAAAGAACATTTTTCATCTCCAATATACAATTGAACGGTTTCTTTTCCGGCTACCGCTCCTGTATTCTTAACCTTTACTGAAACCGACAGAGTTTCTCCTTCATTCATTTGTTTAGTCGACAAAACAGGCTTACTATACTTGTAAGTAGTATAACTCAATCCATAGCCAAACGGGAAGAGAGGTTTAATCTTCTTAGTGTCATACCAGCGATACCCAACTAAAATATCCTCTTTATATTCCTGTTTGATACTATCGCCCGGATAACTCATTTCGCCATAAAAATGAGCCGGACAATCTTTCAGTTTTACCGGATAAGAGAAAGGAAGCTTTCCGCTAGGATTTACTTTTCCTGTAAGCACATCAGCCAGTGCATCTCCTCCAACCGAACCTAGATACCAGGACTGTACGATAGTGGGAACCTCTTTTACCCACGGCATCTCGACAGCATTTCCACTTACGATTACAGCTACCAGATTCTTATTTACTTTCAACAAGCCCTCAATCAGTTCATTCTGACCAAAAGGAAGTTCGTAAGACAAGCGGTCACCTCCTTCACAATCTTGGAAATGATTCTTGTTCAATCCGCCAATAAAGATAACCAGATCAGCCTTAGCTGCCTTTTCTACGGCATCATTGCGTAAAGAATCGACTGTAGCCTGAGGTATTTTTTCCTCACGTCCATACATTGGACGGCCAGCTGCATATCCTTGTGCATATACAATACGATTGCCAAAGTATTTTTTCAGTCCATCCAACGGTGATATAAATTTCTTCACCTTCAATTCGGAAGAACCTCCTCCCAACATCAAATTACGTGTAGCATTATCACCTACAACCAATATCTGCTTATACTGATCAGGAGCAACAGGCAATAAAGCTGGTTTCTTTTTGGCTGCTTCATTTTTCAATAGTACGATACCTTCTGTTGCTACCTGATAAGCAGCCTGTTCATGAGCTTCATTGGTCATCGATCCAAAAGGTTTCTGACGATTCATGGCTGTACGGAAAATCAAGCGCAAGACACGAGCAGCCTTATCGTTCACTACCTCCATCGGTATTTTTCCTTCCTTAACCATCTTCAGATAATTCTTTCCCAGATAGTAGTCGTCATACCCAAACTCCGACTCAGAAGTCAAACCATTGGTATACGATCCCATTTCAATATCCAGTCCGTACATGGCAGCTTCATATGTATCATGTGCGGCTCCCCAGTCGGTTATCACACACCCGTCGAATCCCCATTCACCTTTCAGAATGTCATTATTCAGGAGTTTATGGTGAGTAGCATGCATTCCGCGTACTTTATTGTATGCTCCCATGATGCTCCATACACCACCACGCTGTACGGCAGCTTTAAATGCCGGAAGATAAATTTCATACAAAGCACGATCGCTAACCTGCACATCGATGTGCCCGCGCCAAAGCTCCTGATTATTTAAAGCATAATGTTTCACACAAGCAGCCACACCGTTTTTCTGAACTTCCTGAATATAAGGAACACACATTTCAGAAGCCAGATAAGGATCTTCTCCTAAGTATTCAAAATTTCTTCCGTTAAGTGGAGTACGATAAATATTCACCCCCGGTCCTAACAGTACATCTTTCTCGCGGTAACGTGCTTCTTCACCAATCGCTTTACCATACTTCGCAGCCAAATCCGGATTCCAGCTAGCTGCCAGACAAGTCAATGCCGGAAAAGCTGTACAGCTATCACTCGTCCATCCGGCATATCCCCAGTCGTTCCAATTAATTTCGGCACGAACTCCATGTGGTCCGTCACTCATCCACAGTTCAGGAATACCCAAACGTGGACAACCGGGTGAACTGAATTTACCCTGAGCGTAACTGAGTCTTGTCTTCTCTTCCAATGTCATTCGCTTCAGAGCATCCTGTACTCTTACTTCCAACGGCTGTTTATCATCCAGATAAACAGGAATATCCGTTTTATTTTGTGCATGTAACGAAGCACATGCAATACTCAATAATCCTATAAAAATAAACGTCTTTTTCATAATATTCTTTTTTCTTTTCTGCCAAGATAATATTATTCTGAAACAATATCAACTACAGCTTCTTTTAATCCCTCAGAAATCGCTTTCAAACGTGCTGCTCCTGTTTTTCCATTGTTCTGTAATACGACCAAGCATTTACCGTTGAACGCCTTTCGTTTATTATCTTTAAAACGTTCCATCGAAGTCTGGCTTCCATTGTCAACTCCAGCTATAAACAGGTTTCCTTCTACCTCAAAACGAACCAGATTATCCGCAAGAGGACAAATATTTCCTTCGGCATCCAAGATTTCTACTGTTACAAAACTCAAATCAGTACCGTCTGCTTTCAAGATATTTCTGTCTGGAGTCAGACGTATCATACTCGGTGTTCCCGCTGTACGAATTTCTTTTTCGGCAACCACTGTTCCTGCTTTTCGAGCAACAACCTTTACACTTCCCGGCTCATATTTTACACGCCAGGAAACATGTAAATGATTATCATCTTTCGATTTTATTCCTTGTGATTTACCATTCACAAACAGTTCCACTTCATCTGCCTGATTGTAATAACACCACATATCAACATCCTGTCCCTCGGTCCAGTTCCAATGCGGGAAAAGATGCAAGACTTGTTTATCTGTCCATTCCGACTGATAGAGATAGTATACATCTTTAGGGAAACCAGCCAAATCAACAATACCAAAATATGAACTGCGTGCAGGCCAGCCATAAGGAGTCGGTTCACCGATATAGTCGAAACCAGTCCATACATATTGCCCGCTGATAAAATCATTTTTCTTTATCAACAGCAAACTTTCTTCATGAGTATTTCCCCAGGGAACATGACAGTTTTCATAAGAAGAACATGCAAATGTTGAATCATAAAATGGTTTATCCCAGCGTTCAGGCCAAATAAACATCTGGTCGCTCGGCATCCGGTAATATCCACGTGTCATCAGAGCCGAATTACTTTCCGTAATGATAAACGGTTTGCCAGGGAAATTCTTTGGAACCTCAGGAATGTTGACATTATGATAATTATAGCCAATGATATCCAACGCTCCGGAACGAAACAAATGATTAGCAGGATTAGGTTCATTGCATCCAGCTGTAATCGGACGAGTCGGATCCAAGGTTCTTACAAAATCGGCTAGTTTCTTTGTAAGTAAAGAGTTTACACTTTCTTCACCTTCCTTAGCCAGCATGTCTGCCGAGTGGCCGAAATTCAGAATCAGGTTAGCTTCTTCCAGACTTAAAGTATCAGCCTGCGCATCACTCCATTGTTCCAATACCTCATTTCCGATACTCCACATAAAAATAGAAGGATGATTACGGTCGCGAAGAATAAAATCGTGCAAATCTTTTTCATGCCATTCATTGAAGTAACGTGCATAATCATGAGCAGTCTTTTTCTTGCGCCACATGTCAAACGCTTCATCCATTACAATAAATCCCATACGGTCGCACAAATCAAGCAGTTCTGGTGCCGGAGGATTATGTGAACAACGGATACCATTACAGCCCATTTCTTTCAAGATCTGCAACTGGCGTTCGATGGCACGTACATTGACCGCTGCTCCCAGACATCCCAAATCATGATGCATGCAGACACCATTTATTTTGACCGGCTTGCCATTCAGCGTAAACCCTTTCGCAGCATCAAAAGAAAACGTACGAATACCAACAGGAGTTACATAACGATCTACACATTGTCCATCTTTCTGAATTTCTGTAACCAAGGTATACATGTAAGGACGTTCAATACTCCACAATAAAGGAGAACTTACCTTTAAATCTTGAGAAACGTCAACAGCCTTTCCTGCTATTGTATTTAGAGAAGACTCTGCCTGAGCAACGTCCTTCCCTTCTGCATCTTTCAGGATAGAATAAACAGATACTCCAGCAGCTGCCTGCGTTCCTATATTCTCAACCGTTGTAACGACTTTCAAAGAAGCCTCCTGAGTATCAATACTTGTTGCAGTAACATAGGTTCCCCACTCTGCAACACGGATATCTCCTGTTTTCACCAACCATACGTTACGATAAATACCACATCCCGAATACCAGCGAGAATTAGGCTGTTCAGCATTATCAACACGTACAGCTATTACATTCTTTTCTCCCCACTTCAGATATGGAGTCAAATCGTAACTGAATGAAATATATCCATAAGGACGCTTGCCTAACGAAATTCCATTAATGAAAACTTCCGAATTCATGTAAACTCCATCAAACTCGATACGAAAATGTTTTCCTTTATCTCCGTCCGCTGGAATAAACGTCTTCCGATACCATCCGATACCACCAGGCAAAGCACCTCCACCTGTTCCCGAAGGATTATCCTGACTGAAATCTCCTTCGATGGCCCAGTCATGGGGTAAATTTAATTTTCTCCAACCCGAGTCAGCAAAATCTACTTGTGCAGCCAATGAATCATCACTCAGAGAAAAACACCATCCGTCATTAAAGCTCAGTCTTTCTCTCGGCTCAGAAGAAGGAGAGCTGCATGCTCCCAATAAGAACATGCAGCACACTCCTATTATAATAGATTGAATAAATTTATGACTCATAAATTTTACAACTGAATGGTTTGTGAAGTTCCATTATATTTTACAACAATACCTTTAGCATTCATATCGAACGGCTTCGGGCTATTGGCATTCACTTGAATTATTTCGAATGTACGTTCTTTCAACATACCGTCAAACTCACCTGTACGTTCTCCTATTACCAATTGCTTTTTAGCTTCGTTGTAAGTCATCGGAATCATCGCATATTTACCTTGCTCATAATTATAGTTTACACCTTCATCTTCATATAAAGTAAAGGCAGCATCCGCACCCTGATAAACATACAACTTGATATGTTCTGCCTGCTTTTCATCCGTATACTGGATCTCAGGACCGAAAGGTACAATTGAACCGGCACGCACGAACAACGGAATACGTTCGTAAGGAGCATCTACCATTTTCTTCTCACCACCTGCTTGGAACTTGCCGGTATAGAAGTCGTACCATCCTGCTGATTTCGGGAAATATACCTCACGACTTCTGTCACCGTAGTGATAAACCGGAGAAACCATGAATGACGGACCGAACATGAACTGGTCGCCAACATTATTTACATTCGTATCGGCAGTAAAGTCCATTACCAGCGGACGCATAATCGTATAGTCGTTAAACCATGTCATACCAGCCAGTGAGTAGATATACGGCATCATGCGGTAACGCAGTTTAGAATAGTAAACAACCGAATTGTAAGCCGGATGACCTTCGGGAGCAATTTCCCATATTTCGCGGAACGGATATTGTCCGTGTGCACGATACAACGGACAGAATGCACCAAACTGATACCAGCGTGCATTCAGTTCACGCCATTCCTTATAATCAGCATTTTCTGTTTTTGTTTCATTCCACTGTTTCTGTCCTGCTACATAGCGGTTCTCTACACAGAAACCACCAATATCCATTGTCCAGTAAGGTATACCGCTTACTGCAAAATTCAATCCGGCAGTAATCTGTGCTTTCATATCTTCCCAGCGGGTTCCTATATCACCACTCCATGTAGCTGTAGAATAACGCTGCAAACCGGCAAATCCAGAACGGGTAAGCAGGAAGACACGCTTATTATTGTCTACACTGCGCTGGCCGTCATAGATTGCTTCAGCATTCATCAGTGCATAAGCATTGAAATATTCTGCAGAAGGTCCCAATGCTGTAGGACCGCATAAATCCTTGCGATATTGCAAATCCGTACAATCACGTACGTTCGGTTCGCTGGCATCCATCCACCAGGCATCAATACCCAACGGATAATAATGTTCGTACATCTGCTTCCAGAACAATTTACGTGCATCTGCATCGTAAGCATCATAGAAGCCATAATGATAACCCGGACCTACCCAGTCTTTCAGGCTGTCCTTAACTGACTGCTGATAAATCCAGCCATTCTTATCAAACTCCTTGTAATGTTCAGTTGTTACATAGAATTTCGGCCATACGGAAATCATCATACGTCCGTGCATGGCATGAATGGAGTCGACCATAGCCTGAGGATCAGGGAAACGGTTCTTGTCGAATTCATGACTTCCCCAGGCATCTTCCGGCCAATGATTCCAGTCGAGGACAATATTGTCAATCGGAATCTGACGGTCGCGGAAACCTTTCAGTGCACCAAGCATTTCATCAGATGTATTATACTTTTCACGGCTCTGCCAGAATCCCATTGCCCATTTCGGCATGATAGGAGCTTTTCCGGTAAGAGTACGATAACCGCTGATTACATCATCCATATTATCACCGGCTACAAAATAATAATCAAGCTGCTTGGTCATTTCACTCCACCACGACTGCTTGCCCTGTTCTTTCGGATCAACCGGACTCAGTACACGCAGTCCCGAGTAAGAAACAGCTCCGTCCGGCTCCCATTCTATTTTAAGAGGAACTTTCTTTCCAGCTTCCAGGTTGACAGCAAATTTATAACTGTTCGGATTCCATGCCGTACGCCAGCGTTCAGGAACTACCAGTTCATTATTTATATATACTTTCGTATAACCGGCATAATAAAGGATAAACTTAAACTCACCCGATTCTGAAGGTTCAATCATACCTTCATACGTTACTTTTGCTCCCATGAACGGGAAATTCTCAGGCAGGTTAACTACCTTCGACAAGTCTTCACGTTTCAGATGTTCGAAATAAAGAGAAGGCTCACGGCGAACAATGGTTTCTGCTCCTGACTTTGCATCAGGTACATAAGTACCGGTCAGTGCTCCTTCCTTGCCGTCCTTGTCATATAGTTTAAATACCTGTCCTAGCTGAGAATAGTCATTGGGGTTACCAAAACGACAAAGAGAATAACTGTCCAACAGAACACCATAATTCTTGTTCGATACAATGAATGGAACAGATACCTTTGTATTATACTGGAACAACTCTTCGTTTTTTCCTTTATAGTTGAATTCCTCTGCCTGATGCTGGCCCAGCCCATAAAAAGCTTCATCATCGGGAGATTCGAATACCTGACGGATTGAATATCCTTTGGTACCTTCCACTTCGATAGGAGTAAATGTCTTTCCTCCCCCCTTATTTTCCTGAAGAATCATCTTTCCGTTTTCATCCGTAAACCAGACTTCACCGGTAGAGCTTAAAACAAAAGCCTTGACTTCTTTGGTTGAAACAGTGATTGTATCTCCCTGCTGTGAAACAGTAAACGGAGTCTGTTTTTCCTGAGGAACAACAACCAGACTCTTTGAATCGGTAAATTTGCTTTCCGGAGTAGCAGATACATGTATCAACTTATCTCCCATTACCTGAAAACGAACCAGGCGAGTATCCTGTCCTCCCTTTTGCTGAACCTTAACGATGACACCATTATCTGTCTGTTCATAGACCTTGCCAGAGCAGGACCCAAAAATCAGCCCTGCCAACAAACAGTAAGAAATGTTTTTCATATTCATAAACCTATGTTTAAAGTTAAATACTAAATACATCTTTATCTCGTATTGCAAATTTAAACATTCCCCTATAAAACAACTAGTTATAATGTTTTACAAAAGGGAAAGTTTTCAATACATAGGTCTATCAAATGTTTCTAACTTAGGTATAATTTGTTACTTATCTTCCTTTTCCTGATATGCAGAAGGCAAAACCCCAAATTCTTCTTTAAAATAACGACTGAAATACTTAGGATTATTAAAGCCTACCTGAAAAGCGATTTCCGAAACATGAAGCTGACTGTCACGCAATAGTTGAGCAGCTCTTTTCAGACGAATTACACGAATAAACTCGATAGGAGTTTTTCCTGTAATCTGTAACATCTTCTTATACAAATGAACCCTGCTCATGCCCAGTTCACGACTCAGCTCTTCTACCGACAGATCACTGCGAGAGATATTATCCTCTACATATTTTATAGCTTTCTCTATCAGCTTTTCATCCAAAGAAGTAATGACAATATCACTAGGCGCAGGATCGATTGTACCCTTTGACACATTATAACGGCTTAATTCTATCAGTTTTCTGATACGCAGAACCAGAATAGTCATATTAAACGGTTTCGTCACATAATCATCTGCCCCCATGGTCAATCCTTCCACTTTCGATTCCGTATTTTGTTTGGCTGAAAGCAGAATCACCGGAATGTGTGCTGTACGTTTATCTTCTTTTATCAAACGGCACAATTCGTTTCCATCCATTTCAGGCATCATAATATCACTAACCACCAAGTCGGGCATTTCTTCACTGTTTTGCAAGATATCCCATGCCTCTTTTCCGTTCGATGCTAGTTTCACCCGATACTGCAATCCCAGACTATACTCCATAAACAGACGGAAATCGTCATTATCATCTACAATCAGCAACAATGGGAATTTGCTCTTGTCGGCCTCTTCATTAGACTGTCCTGCTGCTTCAGGAAGTAAATCCGGAACCGGCATGGAGTTAGCCGGATGATATTGCACATCAACATGCTTCACCGGTATATGTACAACAAATACAGCTCCTTTACCGATATTATCGAAAACAGTGACATCTCCTCCATGTAAAGCAACAAAATCGTGTACCAGACTTAATCCAATGCCTGTACCGCTCGTTGCATCCACGTTTTCTTTGTTTTCTGTCTGATAAAAACGATCGAATATATGTTCCTTATCCGCATCACTTATTCCTACCCCTGTATCGGCAACCTTTATTTCTATCACATCGATATCTTCCTGTATGTGCTCTACCATAACCGTAACTCTGCCACCTTCAGGAGTGAACTTAAACGCATTAGCCAGCAGATTCATCACAATCTTACCCACCTTGTCGGCATCGAAAGCCATTGTAAAGTGATCTACACTCGAAAAGAACGAAAAGTGTATCTGCTTTTTATCGGCCATCAGCAAGAAAGAATCGCATACCCCTTGTATGTAAGTAATGATATCTCCTTCAGAAAGTGATAAATGATGAGAACTCATTTCACCTTTTCGGAAATCAAGCAACTGATTGACCAGTACCAGCAGACGATGTGCGTTGCGATACATAAGCTGAAGCCTCATTTTTCGAGATTCATCATTGCTTTCTTCTTTCAGCATCTGTTCCAGCGGAGCAATAATCAGAGTCAGCGGAGTACGAAGTTCATGACTGATATTGGTAAAGAAACGGAACTTCATATTATTTACTTCCTCATTCTTAGCTACTTCCAGTTCTATCTGATGTAACTTGAACTTTTCTCTCTCACGCTTCAGCAAACGGAAACGTGCCAGGAACAGTAGTCCTACACCAATCATAAAATACAATAAATAAGCCCACCAGGACATCCAGAACGGAGGCAAGACTTCTATTTCAAGACTCGATACATCCTGACCGATATATCCGTCGCTATTGACAGCTTTCGCGCTCAGAATATACTTTCCGGGAGCCAAATTTGTAAAAGTCAGACTATGCACGCCCTCAGGCAGTGAAAGCCATTCTTTGTTAAAACCTTTAAGCTGATACATATAGCGTGTTTTCTCTGGCAAAAGCAAATTGTCGGAAGCCAGGAATATAGAAAAAATATTCTGCTTATAATCCAGCGTAAGTTTACCTATACGATTAAGAGATTCTGGCAACAATACACGACCGTCTACACGTTCGCCTACTTGTATTTCTTTGTTGAACAATGAAAGACCAGTAAACAACACCTTAGGAAGTAATTTATTATAACGGACATTTTCCGGACTAAATACATTTATGCCATACAGTCCTCCTAAAAGTATTGCTCCATTATTCAATTCACGGATAGACCTGAGATTAAAATCACAATTTTGAAGTCCATCTTTGTCATTATATACATGCGGAACAAACTGATACTCACCTGTATCACCTTTCGTTACATTCAGATGAATCAGCTGGCGTGCCGATGTTACCCACATATCGCCGTTATTATCTTCTGCCACTCCTGCAATAATACCCCCGTTATCCGGCATGACATCAGACAAGCTCTTTACTTTTCCAGACTTTACATTATAGATATTAAGCCCGCCACGAGTGGCAATCCATACAAGTCCCCGACTATCTTTAAATACCTGATTTATTTCATTATGAGTAATTCCTACACTATCTTTTTCCTGCAAAACAGCCTTTATCTTACGACTTTCTACATCAAAGACAGCCACTCCCTGACTGGCAGTACCTATCACCAGGTCGTTTTCATTGGTAAAGCACAAGGAAACAATATGATTATCATTTAAGCCTGCCTTCTCCAAGTCTATCGTCTGAAAACTATGATCAGAAGGATTCAGACATTGAATACCGGCATCCAAAAAGCCAATCCATATATTACCTTTCCGGTCTTCTTGCAAAGCCCAAATCTTATCACTCAGAAGCTTACTTCCATCACCGGCTTTAAACGAACGTACCGCAGTACCTTCTATATAATACAAGCCCCCATTGAATGTGCCTACCCACAGTTTTCCGTCGGAAGCTCGCAGCAAAGCAACAACAGGTTCTTCTCCCAATGTAAAATGTTTTTCTATTTGACGAGTAGTATAGTTCCAAAGCATTACTCCATTGTCATTTGTACCCAGCCATGCCTTATCTTTTCCTTCAGGCTCTATACTTGTCACATCACCTGTATAATCTATTTCGAACTTAAATATGCTTTCGCCATAGTAAGAGATACCCTTCTTGTAAGTTCCAACCCATACAATTCCATCTCTGTCTGTATACAACGTATAAACCGTATTATGAGATAGGCTCCGGTCTGTATTTTTCTCAGAAGAAACAGATACTACCCGTCCGTCAGCTTTCGTAAGAATATCTATACCGCTATAATCCTTGCCCATCCAAATTCTGCCTTTAGCATCCTGCGTAATGCTATGCACAAAGTCAGAACGGTTACGCCAGCGTTCCGTAACGTCTTCCTGCCATTTTCCTTTCTCCCAATCGTATACCCACACGCCTGAGATACTATATATCCAAATACATTCCTCCCGATCGACAAATAAGGAAAAATCAATTTGCTTACCATCCTGGTTATCATTCTTCACTTCTTCCTTTATCCATCTGACAGTCAACCGGTCACGATCAACACAAACCAGCAAGCCTGTATCATAGACAAATAAAATTCCATCCTTACACTCTGCTATATCCGAAATACCGACCAACGGCAATTTATGTTCCTGAAAAGAAAAACATGCCGGCTTACTGTTCTTATTATACCGGTAGCATCCCTCTCCCATTACATAAATCCAAACATTTTCCTGTGAATCGACAAAGATATCACTTGGAACTCCTCTGCTTCCCAATGAAGTCATAAACGGAGTTAAATCGGTTTGAAACACTTCTTTTGCCTTGTCAAACAGTACATACCCCTTTGCTGTCTTTACCCAGAATTGCCCGTCAGGCAGTTCTACTATACTCTCTATAAAGTTATCAGGAAGTGAATTCTGATTATACTCCTGACGAGTAAAAACCTTAAATGTATACCCATCGTAACAGTTTAACCCTGCTAATGTACCAAACCACATAAGTCCCTCACGGTCTTTATAAATACACCGTACAGAATTATTTGATAATCCGTCGGATACTTCGAGATGCTTAAACATGAAAGACTGCGCATGCAGGGAAAGCAATGAAAAAAGCAAGGCTAGCAAAGTGTATATTCTTATCATATCACATATCAATTTCTAAAGCAAAGAAAGTAAATTTTTGTAAAGCAAACAAACCTTTTACTTCCTTTTTTCTCTCTCGACACAATGACTAACCCAATCTGATATCGTTGTATTCCGCATAAGCAAAAAACGATTTATCTATCTGAAATAAAAGGAGTTGCATACCCTTTTCCGAATACTATAAAAAAATATCAGGATGAGTTACTTTTTCTTTGTACAAATTTTCAAAAAACATCAGCATAAATAAAACAAAACATGCTGATCTTTTCTGAGAAAGAACAGCATGTTTTTGTTCCATATATAAAAAGCCCTTCACACTTACACAAATAAGTGAAAGGTGTGAAGGGCAAAACTAGTATTTATTTTATACCTTCCATCAATCCATTATATTCCAGTTCATCATAAACCTGCAAATTTTTACGGTCGAACACTCCATCACCTCTATCCCAGTAGAACGGAACGAGTCCACGAGCATTGGCCTCGCGTACAACACACTTATCGAAAGCGGCACGCGACAAATCATGTCCTTCCTGAGCCTGCTGATCGGGCAAAGTACGACGGACAGCTGCAAATTCTCCAATAATAACAGGTACTCCCTGATCGGTAAACTTCTCTTTCAGCTTCTGGAACTGCGACTTTATATAATCTTCCCCACAGATATTATCCCATCTACCTTCATACGTTCCGGTAGCATATTTTTTGTTTTCCTCACCCCAGAAATAGAAAGCCTTTCCCCAGCTTTCATCATTTTCCATTCCACAGAACTGCCAGGAACTGTAATAATGCACTTCCACACTCAGGCGGTTAGGGGTTACATCAACAGGCAAAGAAGTCATATACTGCATCGTTTTGTCTATGTCAGTAGAAGGTCCCTGAACAATCAGGTTACGGTAAACATTCTTTCCACCGGTAGCTCTTACAGCATCCACAAAAGTCTGTTCGTATTTCAGCAAAGTAGCCATATCATCTTCATCTTCTACATTAGGCTCATTACATCCGGCAAACAACAAATGTTCATCATAATCGCGGAAATAGGTGGCAATCTGCGTCCACAATACTTTCTGCTTATTATTTACCTCTTCACTATATCCGTTGGGAATATCATTTTCAAGCCATCCGCCATCCCAGTGTATATTCAGAATAGCATATAAATCGTTCTGCATGCAATAATCCACCACTTCCTTCACACGTGACAACCATGAAGATTTTATTTCGTAAGTAGTTTCATCACTCAGATACTGATCCCATGCACACGGAATACGTACAGCATTGAATCCCATCTCACGTATCTTGTCTATCATGGCAAGGGTTGTAGCAGGATTTCCCCAAGCAGTTTCACCACCTGTTGCCTCCAGTGAATTTCCCAAGTTCCATCCTATTTTGATATTTTTCATCAATTCAGGAGCATCCAGTTCCATTCCAGTTTTGTCAGCTTCAGGTACAGAAAGAGCTTCCTGAGTAACAGTAACAGATTCTGTCAGATTATCCAATGTAAATACAATGGTAGCAGTACGTATCTCTCCTGTTGCATTCTGAGCCACCATGAATGTTTCAGTACGTGTTTCTACCGCACGTGTATCCACATGTTGAATCCAGTCTGCATTAATGTCAATCTGACAATCACCGGTAGTCTGCATCTGTACTGTAAATTCTCCTCCTTCACCAGGCAACGTGTATTCATGCTGTTCTACCAGCAAATAGTCATTGGCAGTCTGTACCACCTTCACCGTTCCATTTACCTCAGCTCCTTTTACTGTAATTACAGCTGTTCGATTTTCTGTATTCGGATTTTCTGTGACATGTACCAAATATTTAGCTGTTTTTTCGGATGTTGAAACTTGTTGAACAACAGAACACCAGTCGGCTGCATCGGAAGTTACTTCATAAGCAGCATTAGACTGTATATACAAAAGAGCTTCACCTTCATGCTTTCCAAAAACCAGTTCCTCTTTCGAAATCTTCAGATATGGAGCACCGGCAGCATCATCTTCAGAGCAAGCACTCAACAGCAAACTCATTAAACAAGTAAGAGTTCCCAGAAAATAAATAAAAGTATTTTTCATAGTTCGTTATGGTTAATAGTTTAAGAGGCATACATATCTGGCAGCAGCCATCAATATGTATGCCTCTTTATATTTGTATTACAAAATTTTCAGACTGTCAATTGTAACATTTACAGCATCCAGATCAGCAATATCACTGAACATATCGAATATATCGATTACAAATACAATGACACCATTATAAGCAGCTTCCGGTTTCATCTTGATGGTATAAGTACCGTCACCTTTCACCTTCACATCGCTTGTTCCTGAATAAGCAGGCCACCATCCATCAGCAGTACACATCAGTCCTGCATTATATTCTTTGGTAGCAGCATCTCCAGTAAGGCCACTGATAGTAAATGTCAGTTCCATCGAATAGTCGAAAACAATGCTTGCCGGATCAATCGGACTGGCAGATGCAGTTTCGCCATACATATTATAAAGCTCGATACGGAAATTATTCTTATCGGTTTCCAGATGTCCCCAAACCAGTTTAGAGTTGTCTACAGCTATCGATGTAGCCTCCGGCTGTGAGGTTCCTCCTCCTGCATTAGGAATAAAGTGATAAGCCTGGTATTCATCTTTTTCAGCACTGCGTGCACCTACCCACATTCCCATAACATTACCGGCAGCCGACTCAATGCTCAAAATACGTAACTGATTATTGCCATCAGCTCCAAACATGATATCACCACCACCGATATGATAAGAAGGAACCTTTCCACTAAAGGTATAAATACCCTTTTCATCCAATGTATAAGTTCCACTTGCAGTAGTACCATCAGGCATTGCAAACTCATAAGTCATAGTTTTTGAATCGAGAGTCATAGAAAGCTGATCCAATCCGCTAACAGGTGTTGCCCAGTCTGGATAATTGCCGGCAGTAAAGTTATTCATCAGACTACCGTCCAGATTTGCCCAGTCAAAAGGAACATCGGCCGACATTGTCCATTTTATTTTACTGGTAACCACTTCCGATACCATATCTTCCCATCCGTCGGGCAAAGCTGGTTCTGGATCTGGTTTATCTTCAGGCACATAATTGTCAGCATATTCTTTCGAAACGAAGTTCCAGATCAACCACCACGGACCTTCACTGTTATCACGCATTACTCCAATACGCATATGGTTTTCATCCAATTCGAGCAACTTCAAGTCTCGGCTCCAGTTAGTACTTCTGTCGCTCCAAGAAGGAGTATGCAGCAGTTCACAGTCAGTAAATGTGATTGTATGATTGCTTGTATTAAGCATGAACGTACCAGAAGCAGTTTCTTTCGAAGAAGAATTGTAAACAGTCACGTTTGCTCCACCTTTCAGACCAAATGTCATGGTACTTTCCCAAATAGCATCATCAGCAGTATGACCGACTCCCGGATCCCAGTTAGCACTCCAGTTATTCCATTCTACTGTTGTACTAGGATCGGCATAAGTCATTTCTCCAGCAGCATAGCCATACGATCCATTATCGAATATCCATACTTTTTCATTGTTTACACCTCCGGTAAGATATGTCCACAAATCATCATTTACGAAATCTGCACAGAAGCTATCTATTGTAAATGTTGCCGGATTACCATAAACAATACCACCTCTTGTCTGAACACCGAAAGTCACTTCATACTCTCCCTCAAAAGGCATTTGCAATGTTACTTCTCTTTCCTGACTTCTTCCCTGAGGATGTTGCCAGCAAACCTGATAACTTGAAGGCATTAAACTCTTCAGATAAACAATATTTGGATTTTCCGAATCGTGAGTGATAGAGAAAGCTATTCCTTCTACAAGATCGTCTACGGTAACGTCTTTCCCTTCCAGTTCAAAGGAATCGGGAGTACATGCCGAAAACAGTCCGACTGTTATAATCAGCCATGCAGTATATAATTTAGATATCAGTTTTTTCATAACTTCTTGTGTTTTTAATTCCAACCTTCATTTTGTTTCAATACCCCATTCGATAATGTAATCTGATTGTTAGGTATCTGAGAGAGTCCCTGCTTCTTTACGATATCTGATTCCTTAATAGTTACATTATCAGGATTGCCACCACTGGTTACAGAAGTGTTGGTTGCAATCTGAGAAGCGGCATATTCCACTCCCTGACGTAACAAGTCCCAATAACGCTGTCCTTCGAAAGCAAACTCCAGCATACGTTCATTCATGATATTATCTTTTGTAGCTGTTACTTCACGATAGTTGCTTGAAAGAGTCAGACTACCATCTTCATCCTCAGAAGTATAAGCACGCTGGCGGACTTTATTCAAATACTCTTGTGCATTTGGACTTCCCAGCTCTGCGGCCATCAACAAGACATCAGCATAACGCATTACAATGAAATTCTGATATTGAGAAATCTGGAAATCTCCTTCTCCAAGACCTGAAATTTCATCAACCAGTGACCAAGCACCACTAGCTTCGTCTTTCATCCATTTAGACATCGGAGTATATTTCTTCACTGTATATCCGGTGTATTCACGCTGATCTTTATAAGAAGTTTCAAAATCAGCTTCATCAGAAATACCCTCACTTACCAAATTAATGATAGAAGCTTCACGACGTTCATCACCTGTACCGTATGATGTCCACATCTTAGGATTTACTGTACATCCTCCCCAGCCTCTTCCGTAAGGTGCATGTCCCAGATAGTTACGTAATCCCATGTTAACCAGCCAGCGGTTACCATCATTGTTTCCGTTATAGTCTTGAGTATAGTTAAACTTCTGTGCCAAAACGACTTCTTTATTACCGTCGCCAGCATAAGTAGAAGTTTGTTCGTAATCGCCAGTACTCTTATTTAAAGCCCATGTAGTAGAAGCAGCAGGCCACAAATTTTTAAATTCGTCTACCAGTCCATAGCCTTCAGATTCGGCAACAGCAATGAAATCTTCCAATCCCTGCAAAACAGTGCTCTTTGTTACACCTTCTACCTGAGGTTCCTTTCCATAATAACCGGTATAGAACAGATATACTCTGGCCAAAAGAGCTGATGCTGCATATTTGGTAATATGACCATCATTTGATGCTGCCGCACTCTTCGGATAAGCACTAGCCGGAATATTATTGACAGCATACAGCAAATCACTGAATATTACATTATAGACTTCATCCGGATCTGACTGTGGACGATTTTCATTGACAGGTTCAGTAAACAAAGGAATATTTCCCCACATACGTACCATATCAAAATAACATAATGCTCTTATCGCACGACATTCGCCCAGATAAGTACCTTTTGTTTCTTCGCTGCTCCAAGCTATCTGGCTTTCATGAGCCAGCAATTCATTACAACGATATACTGCTGCATAATAATTAGTCCATTCTGTTTCCAGAATATTCATATCCGAAGGCGACTGATTGACATCAAAACGGTCGAGTACCTGATAATTACGGGCATCTGTATTTCCCATGCCGGCAAAACATTCATCAGCCATAACTTCTGAGGCAAAATAGAATGCACATCCTGCACTAGAACTTGTACATTGCCATCCATCGTAACAACCAATCAGTGCACGCCATGCATCACTCTCAGTACGATAGAAATTGTCTGTCGTTGATTCTGTTTTAGATTCCACATCCAGGAAACCAGCGGTACATGAGGCCAATCCCATAGAAGCCAGCCCCAGTCCCAACATATATAGTTTAAATTTATTCATAGAGATGTTCTTTTAAAATTTATAAATTAGAATTTCAGATTAACACCAACCAAGAAGGTACGTGGACGAGGATAATATCCTAAATCGATACCAGAAACCCAGTCGGAAGTACCGTAACCGATTTCCGGATCCATACCGTCATACTTGGTAAATGTAAATGCATTCTGTACCTGGAAGTACAAACGTGCCTGACTGATAGCCTTCACATTTATCAACTTGGCAAAATCGTATCCCAACGTGATATTACTGATACGAAGATAATCGCCATCCTGTATATACAAATCAGAGAACTGCCAGTTGATATTAGTATTAGTCACACGCGGAATTCTGTTTGAAGTACCTTCACCAGTCCATCTGTCCAATATAGCTGAAGTATAATTGGCTTTGCTGTTTGCATGGTTTCTATAAGACTGTACAATCTGATTGCCTGCAGCTCCATATGCAACCAACGAGAAGTCAAAGTTCTTATAATTGAAGCCAAGGTTAAAGCCATAGGTAAAATCAGGAGTACCGTTACCCAGATCTACTTTATCGTTATCGTCAATGATACCATCCTGGTTCTGGTCGACATAAATCACATCACCCGGCTGAGGATCAGACTGTAAAATACCATGTTTTCCGTCAGCATTCCAGTTTGCAATCTGTTCCTTGTTCTGGAAAATACCAGCTGTCTGATATCCCCAGAAATAACCGATAGCATGACCATTCTCTGCACGATAGAATTCAGGAGAGTTATCATACAACATATTGACATCACCATGAATAATTCCATCTTCAGTTGGAATGTTACCTACCTTATTTTTATTGTAAGCTCCGTTGATACCAACATTATAGCTAAAATCACTTCCGATCTGATCATTCCAGCTCAAAGCCAGTTCAATACCGGTATTTTTCACATCACCACCATTGATGTATGGTGCACCAGTACCAGCTGTAGCCAGAATAGGAGCCTCAACCAACCAGTCTTTGGTAGTCTTGATATAGAAATCGGCAGTCAAGCTCAAACGGCTTCTCAAGAAACGTGCATCAATACCGATGTTAGTTTGTTCTGAAGTTTCCCATGTTACATCAGAGTTTGCCAGACGGCTTGGATATGCTCCCCAATAACTAGACTGAGCAGAAGCGCCATAATTAGTTCCGAAAATATAATGTGTATTCGAAGAAGTAATAGGAGCTGTATACTGGTAATTGTCTATATTCTGATTACCAACCTGTCCCCAGCTGATACGTAATTTCAAGAAATCCAACCAGTTCTGAGTAGTTTCCATAAACTTCTCGTTCGAAATAGTCCATCCGGCAGATACAGAAGGGAATACACCATAACGTTTACCTCTTGCAAACTTAGAAGAACCATCGGCACGCAAAGTAGCGTTAATCATATATGTTTCTTTCCAGTTCCATCCAAAACGTCCGAAGTAAGAAACTGAGCGGCTTTCATCCTGAGGATATCCGTCAACCGACATACCATCGTCTGCACTCGATGCTGTACCGTTTGCAACATAAGCATGATCCCAATCGTCGAAACCTTCTCTCAGTGTACCTGTACCGGCAGAAAGATAAGTTCCTGAATACTGATAAACTTCCATACCAATCAACGCATTGAAAGCATGATCTTTTACTTTCCAGTCGTAAGTAGCTGTATTAGTCCAAGTCATACCCAAGCTGTGACTCATATTCTGTGAAGCAGAAGTACGTGTATTGTTGTAGCTGTAAATAGAGAACTGATACATCGGAGTAAAACTACGATATTCAGAAGAGCCGTAAACAGCACCAAAAACAGTTCTCAATTTCAAATTTTTCACAGGCTGCAATTCAGCATAAACATTACCAGAAAAAACAGCATTTTTATTTTCATTATTTGTGTTTGTCATCATTAATCCATAAGGATTACCGTCGCCGTTATACCAATCAGAATTGGAAGTATCGTTGTAAGGAGAATCATAAATATTGTTATCACTATAAATCGGCGATAAAGGAGAAGTACTGAACGCTCCTCTTAATGTATTGTTATATTGATTACCTACTGAAACACCATTATTTAATTTATAAACGAAACTAACTTGTTCGCCAACCTTCAACAAATCCGAATCCTTAAAAATCTTATGTTCCGAATTGATACGGAAATTATAACGTTCATAGTTTGAAACATCCTTACCACCTACAATACCTTCCTGGCTCATATATCCCAAAGACATAGCGTAAGTTGATGTTTTCGATCCACCAGTAACACCCAATGTGTAGCTCTGTGTCTGAGCGTTATCCTTAAACATAGAATCTACCCAATCAGTATCATAGACATTTCCATTGGCATCATAAATACTTTTAAATGAACTCCAGTCATAAGGAGCATTTCCTGAATTGACAGCCTGTTCGTCCATGATAGTCATGTATTCTTGTGCATTCAGCATATCAGCCTTACGAGCTACATTCTGTACACCGTAATAAGCATCGAAAGCAATCTGTGCCTTACCTTCTTTTCCAGATTTAGTAGTAATCAAGACAACACCATTGGCAGCCTGTGCACCATAAATAGCGGCAGAAGCAGCATCCTTCAAGACATCAATACTTTCGATATCGGCAGGATTCAATGTTGAAATATCACCACCAACACCATCAATCAAATAAAGAGGAGAAGCATTTCCTACTGTACCCAAACCACGGATACTTACTTTCATATCAGAACCCGGCTGACCAGAAGTAGAAGAAATATTCACACCCGGAGTCTGTCCCTGCATTGCCTGCAAAGGGCTGTTAGTATTCATCTTTGCCAAGCTTTCTCCTTTCACCTGCACAGTAGCACCGGTTACCAGTTTCTTTTTCTGAACACCATACCCTACAACCACAACTTCTTCGAGGGTTTCGGTATCTTCTTTCATTTCAACATTTAATGTTTTCTGATCGGCAACAACAATTTCTTGTGTAACAAAACCGATATACGAAAATACTAAAGTCTGACCTTTTTCCACTCCCAAGGAGTAGTTTCCGTCAAAATCCGTAATAGTTCCATTAGTGGTTCCTTTCACCAACACACTCACGCCAATTAAAGGCATCTTGTCTGTTGCCGAAGTAACAACTCCCGAAACTGTCAAACTCTGAGAAGCAGCCTTTATTGCCATCGAAGGCAAGAACAATAGTAACATTACCATTGCAAGACTACATAGATGCACGTTTGTGCATTTTACGAATAAGTGTTTACTCATGGTACATTGTTTATAGTTAAAGTTTACATTTATTATGTTTTTCTTTCCAGTATTATTATATCATCAACATTGCAAAGTAAACCAAAAAGAAGAATCTTAGAGGTACGGTTTTGTTTCTCTATAGGGTATATTTTGTTTATATCACCTCTTTATAACTTTTTATACCCATATAGATAAAAAGTTAATTATCAGAGATAAACAACATAATCAATCTCTTTATATTACTTTACTTGCCATTCATATATACCCGCTGTTTTTTCATCGGGAAGTACGACTTCCAATTTTATTGCTTTCGCTTTCACTGTTTTAAATTTAACAGCACTTCCCTCTCCTTTAACGATACTGTATGCATTCAGATTCTCTACAGGGAGCCATTTTCCTTCAGCATTTTTATAATAAATCTTCCATGATTTCGGAATGCTGCAACTGCCCCAAGGAGTGTCATCAAACCAATAAACAGTCGAAGTGGAAACCTGCACTTCTTCCGGAAATTCATAAGAAATCCATTCGGTCGTACCAGTTTTAGGATACCAGTGGTAATAAGGAATTGTACGGTCATTTTCATCCTGAGGTATTAGTCCATCGGCAACAGAAAATAATGTCGGTATTTTATGTGATGCATCTATCTTACTTTTTGAAGCCAAAGTAGGAATAGCTTTCGGACGAGTTGCATTGACTTCATCCGGTAACCACACTGCCATATTTCCAGTTCCACGATGTGCCCATGCATAATAAGGAATCAGTGTCAGTATACGGTCTTTTACCAGCAACCGTCCTGCCTTATCATATTCCAGCGACTGTACCTGTGTCTGAATCTGATTAATGCCACAAAGCAAATCTTTCCTCTCAATTACTTTAAACTCCGAACGAGGATTCAAGAGTACACTTAATACATCAAAATCATTATCTGCCCACTCAGCACAATAAACAACAGGTCCACGTTCTATAGCTACACGTCCCCGATCGGCTTCTACTTTATTATTGGCTGTAACTGTACGCACATTCATATCAAAATGTACTTCCACTGAATCTCCTTTCTTCCATTGGCGGTTAATAGAAAAATAGCCATCTTGCAAATCGGCATGAACTTCTGCACCGTTCACCATCACACGATATGAAGGATCAAACTCATCCGTGTATGTATACAAATTACTTGGGACAACCTGATTTCGTACCCAACCAGGAATACGGATTTTCAGTGTAAAATCTCTTGCCGAATTATGAGTAATCCTAAGCTGGATATCTCCATTCCATGGATACGAAGTTGTCTGCGAGAGAGAAACCTTCTTACCTCCTACATTCAGTGTAACATCATTCGACATGAACAGATTAACATATACATCCTTGTCTTTCACAGCATATATATAGCCGGGGACAGAAGGTATAAAACGACAGATATTGGAAGGACAGCATGCACATCCGAACCAGGGCTGACGTTGATGTTGCCCCATAGACTCCAGTGGATTAGGATAAAAGAATTTACCACCATCAAGAGAAACTCCCGAAATCAGTCCATTATATAATGTACGTTCAAGTACATCATAATATTTTGCATCTCCATGCAATAAAAACAGCCGGTAATTGACATACACATTTCCAATAGCCGCACAAGTTTCACAATAAGCCGACATATTAGGAAGTTCATAGTTCTTGCCAAAAGCCTCTCCGTTGCTTGTCGCTCCGATACCTCCCGTAATATATAATTTCTTTGATACTATATTTTCCCAAATCCGGTCTATAGCATGCACATAAGCAGTATCGCCTGTAAGTGCTGCAACATCTGCCATGCCGGCATACATATATGCAGCACGCACTGCATGTCCGACAGCTTCATCTTGTTCTACAACTGGCTTATGCGCCTGACTATATGCATCCCTTCGGGAAGTATATCCGCGCTTATCCAGAAAGAATTTCGCCATATCAAGATATCTCTGTTCACCCGTTACAAGATAAAGTTTAGCCAAAGCCATTTCCGCAATCTGATGTCCGGGTACACGTACCAGTTTTCCCGGTCCTTCCCCTATCTCCCTACAGACACAATCTGCATAGCGAATTGCAATATCAAGAAAATTACGTTGTCCCGTAGCCTGATAATGAGCTATGGCCCCTTCAATCATATGTCCCAAGTTATAAAATTCATGACTTAGCTCTTCCACTTTTTCCCAACGCCGACTGCCAGCCCATTGATGTGGATGTGCCGGATTCATGGTGCGTGAAGTATATAGATAGCCGTCAGGCTCCTGTGCACCGGCAACAATGACCAGCACACTGTCTATGTATTTCTTTAGTCGTTTATCCGGATAAGTCTGAAGCAGATAACTTGCTCCTTCAATGGTTTTATATACATCAGTGTCATCAAAAGAATATCCCGTCACTTTATTGCTGTCACTGGGGTGGGCAGCCATTTCAAAATTTTTATAACGTCCAGTTTCTTCACATTTACTAAAAGCCAGTGGGATGGTAACTTCACGACTTGCCTGTAAACGTTGTCCCCAAAATGAATCCGTCAATTTCACAGATGTAAAAGGTACTGGAGTTATAGGATAACCGTGAGATATCACCTTTTCACGAGCATAAATTCCACCTCCTGTTATTCCCAAAAGCAATGCAGAAATTATCAGTTTTTTCATAGGTTTATTTTTGTGTTTTCCATATTGATTCAAAATCTCAATCGTATAATACAAATGTAAAAAAGACATATTTGCAAACTGGTATAAATTTGTTTCTTTATATGGTACATTTTGTTTTCCTCTGCATCAAAAAGACAGTATTTTCCCTGTTTCAGAAGAGGTGAAAACATTTTATACCCTTTTGTGAAACATTTTTCATTCCATTAAAAAACGCTTTCCATTAGTTTTGTATCAGTCTTTAATAACATCACATTATGAAAACACATAGGAAACTTTTTTTCACCTTGCTCATAGCAAGTACTACAGGAATCATACATGCCCAAAATGTATTTAACGATCCGGCAGTAAACGAAGAACAACGGCTTGATGATTTGATTGCGCGAATGACTCTCGACGAAAAAGTGGATGCTTTGGGAAACAATACTCAAGTCCCCCGCCTGGGAATACAAGCCTCAGGAAGTGTAGAAGGCCTGCACGGAATCGTACTGGGAGGACCAACATACGGCGATAGAGCCAATACTCCAACAACAGGCTTTCCGCAAGCTTACGGACTGGGAGAAACTTGGGATACCGACTTACTACATCGAGTAGCAACTTATATCAGTACAGAAAACCGTTATCTCTTTCAAAACGCAAAATACCGGAAAAGCGGACTTATCATGTGGACTCCCAATGTAGACTTGGGCAGAGATCCGCGCTGGGGGCGAACTGAAGAATGTTATGGTGAAGATGCATTTCTTACTTCACGGCTTGCCGTAGCTTTCATCAAAGGCATACAAGGAGATCATCCTAAATACTGGAGAAATGCCTCACTTATGAAACACTTCTTATCGAACAGTAACGAATACGGACGTACATTTTCTTCTTCCAACTATTCCGACAAACTGTTCCGCGAATATTATGCTTATCCTTTTTATAAAGGAGTAACCGAAGGAGGATCACAGGCTTTGATGACTGCTTATAACGCCTACAACGGAACTCCATGTATCATGCACCCCGTATTGCGAAACATCGTCATGAAAGAATGGGGACTGAACGGTACTCTACTGACCGACGGAGGAGCATTCCGACTGCTGTTGAGCGACCATAAACGTTTTGACAACGACCGGGCAGCTGCAGCAGCTGCATGCATCAAAGCAGGTATTACGAAGTTTCTGGATGAATATAAGGATGCCGTATACGAAGCACTGCACCGAAAACTCATTAGTGTGGAAGATATAGAAAAAGCAATCCGGGGAAACCTCAGAATATCTCTCAAACTTGGTTTGCTGGACCATGCAGAAGACAATCCTTATGCAGCCATCGGTGTCACTGATACCGTTGCTCCATGGAGCAAGCCGGAAACCAAAGCACTGGTACGCGAAGCTACGCTTAAATCAGTCGTCTTACTTAAAAATAAAGACCATTTGCTTCCACTTGACAGACATAAGATAAAAAAGATAGCAGTCATCGGACAACGTGCGACTGAGGTCCTGCAAGACTGGTACGCCGGTAAACCTTTTTATACAGTAAATGTACTTGATGCTATTCGCGAGGAAGCAGGTAACGATATTGAAGTACGATATGTAAAAACCAACCGAATGGACAGCGCACGCACGGTTGCAGCATGGGCAGATGTTGCCATTGTATGTGTCGGCAACCATCCTACCTGCGATGCCGGCTGGGAACAAGCTCCCGTCATAAGTGAAGGAAAAGAAGCCGTCGACCGCCAGTCGCTACAACTGGATCAAGAAGATTTGCTTCTACAAGTTGCTCAAACTAATCCCAATACAATTGGAGTATTGATCAGCAGCTTTCCTTATGCCATCAATCGAGCTAACCAGACAGTACCCGCTCTGCTTCACCTCACCCAATGCAGTCAGGAGTTGGGACATGCTGTAAGCGATGTTATATTCGGACATTATAATCCGGCAGGCAGACTAACCCAAACCTGGGTAAAAAACATCACCGACCTTCCTCACATGATGGATTACGATATTACTCACGGTCGGACATATATGTATTTTAAAGAAAAGCCATTATATCCTTTTGGTTATGGACTAAGCTATACCCGCTTTAATTACTCTGGAACAACTCTCAATGACCGTGTTATTGAACGTGGCGATACCTTAAGGGTATGCTTCAACCTGAAAAATTCCGGCGATATGGATGGTGATGAGGTTGTACAACTTTACGTTTCCGCACGAAAACATACGGACAAAGATCCTATCAAGCAACTGAAAGCATTCCAGCGCATCAGTCTACGTAAAGGAGAAACGAAAAAAGTAGAGTTAACCGTCCCTTATACAGAGTTACAAATATGGGATGAAAAGCAGAACCGTTTCATTCTTTCTGACAAAGAAATGACACTGGAAATAGGAGCCTCATCATCGGACATCCGTTTACGGACAACATTCCGAACAGAAGAATAAACCTCCAGTCAATTAATAACAGAAAGGAGTTGTACCGCTACCACGATACAACTCCTTTTTTGATAGTTCAAAATTAGAAAACTCCAAGCTATACAGCCAAACTTACCATATTTAAATCGTTTTACTAGAGTGAAATGGTCGCTTCACCTAAATGGAAATAACGTTTCACAGTAATGAAACGATAGACTCAGCCTAGTCAAACGTTATTTAGATATTCAATTCAGTCATTGTTATACCACACACAATTATCAGAAAGCCCCGATGCACATACTGTTACCTGATTCTCTCCCGACTGTAAAGGAACATTGTTCCATGTAGCCACACAGACCTCATCAGGCGTACATTTTCCCATACTTTTTCCATTCACAAATAACTCTGCATCACCACAATTACTAAACACCTGAATGTCCACCGATGAATTCGACCTATTCTGACAACGCTTCGATGCGATATACAGCACTTTTTCTTTCTTGTTCCAATTTGCTTTATAAAAATAAAAAGCATCTTTCTTAATCCTCCGATCGTATGTCACCAATCCCTTATCGTTTCGGCCAAAAGTCGTACCTTCTTTTCGACCGGCCGCCGAGAAATCAAACATACACCAAACAAATTTACACCACAAAAACGGACGTGAAGCAAGCTGTTTCCAGTTTTCTATATGGTAATAAGTCTGCCAGTTTTCTGGATGCCATTGTCCCCACGGCTCTGGATGAATCAAGGAATCCGCCTGTTGAAACACATCCGCACCAGCACCGTATTCACTTATGCCCATACATCGCTGAGGATATGCCCGATGCTCCTTATCGATCCACTCACCCATCTCTTTACAATCGTCCCCATACCATCCGAAATAACGGTTGAATGCAATCAAGTCAGGTATTCCGTTCAAAGGATCTTCCTGGTTACTTGCCCCCGTTGTCGGTCGTGATATATCCCATTTCTTAGCCAACTTGTTCAGTTCTTCTGCCATAGGGTTTGGATTTTCCAGCCATCCCGGGTTGATTTCATTAAAAAGTCCCCATGTCAAAATACAAGGATGATTATAATACTGACAAATCAGTTCCACTAATTGTTGCTTTAAATTTTCTCTATACAGAGGGTGGCTGACAAATACATTTACAAAAGGAATTTCAGCCCAGGCAATCAGTCCTCTCCTATCCATCAAATTATGCAACTGTTGTGCATGCGGATAATGCGCCAGTCGAACAGCAGTACATCCCATTTCCTGTATCAAGTTCAAATCCGATTCAAAATCTTCAGGACGAAAAGCCGATGCTCTTTCTGCACGGTCCTCATGATAATTGACTCCATGTATCGAATAGGGCTTACCATTTAAGAAAAAGCCTTTATCCGGATCTGCTGAATAAAACCGGAAGCCAACATGTTCTTCCCGACGATCAATCTCTTTACCACCTCTTTTCAGAACGACAACTCCGGTATATAAATATGGATCATTAACTCCATCCCACAAATGCGGATTATTAAGTTCCATCTTCACCAGGGCTTCCTTACCAGACACACTTGTTTCCTTACACCAAACAACTTTACGTTTCGCATCCAACAAAGAAAACTCAACAGAGCAATCATTCAATGCCATTTCAGTTCCCGATAGCAATGCTTTCATTTCCAGTCCGGCATACTTTTCGGAAACATCACACTGAGTAAAGAAAACTCCAGATGAGCCATAAAATGTCGGATCAATACAAGCATCATCCGTATACAAAAGCTCCACACCACGATTCAGCCCACCCCATATATTAAAATCGCCGCATATCGGAGCTATTTCCATAGTTTGAGCATTACTCACCCTGATATCCAGTTTATGTTTTTCTCCTTTCCGAATCAGATGAGTCAGCTCTACGGTAAAAGAGGTATATCCACCTTTATGCTGAGCAACAAAATGATTATCCAAATACACATCAGCTACAGTCTGTGCAGCCTTTACGCGCAAGAAAACACGCTTAAAGTTCTCCGATGAAGGTACAACGATAAAACGTGAATAAGTTGACATTCCCCGATAATAATTCACATTACCAAACATCGCATCAGCAGCATTCCACGTATGCGGAAGATCAACCGTTACCTTATCCGCAGCCTGAGATTCATACCCGCGATTAAAAAACCATCCCCTATCTAATGACTCAACTTTCATTGCAGCCAGCTTCACCCCCGTAACACACCATAAAACAAGCAATATGCTCCACCTGATATTCCATCTGCCCATCTGTTTATCCTCCTTTATTACAATATATGATATTTTTCTATTTGTTCTATCCACAAGTCTGCCATCCGCTTATGTCCGGCAGGTGTCGGATGAATTCCGTCCCAAATCCAATAAGTATCCGGCAATTCCGGGGTTTCTTCCAGCAAACGGTGAAACATTGAAGCATATGGGATGAACACAGCTCCATAATCGGCTGCTATCTGTAAGGTTATTTTTCCCAGACGCTGTATCAGGCTATCCCGTAAAGCAAAATCTTCAGTCTTTTTCATATTTCCCGTACAAGCTGTAAATGGCTCACCCAATACAATCTTCACCTGCGGATTATCCTGACGCAGACTATCCAGTAAATTCCGATAAGTCTGCTCCCACGAAACAAAATCGAAAGCTCCATTGTCTTTTTTACCTAAATATTCATTCACATCGTTCGTTCCTATCAAGACAGAAACTACATCAGCATGTATCGCAAGAGCATCTTCCTTCCACCGGTTCTTCAAATCGTTCAATGTATTTCCGCTGATACCCCGGTTGAAGAACTGATATTCTTGCTCAGGATAATTACTTTGATAGTAAGAAGCACACAGATACATGTACCCACTTCCATAGATATGATTCATATCCCAATGATTGCGGACAGAAGAAGGTTGGGCACTTCCATCACTATTTCCCCAGTTGCCATCAGTAATGGAATCACCGATGAACAATATTTTAGGTCCTGCAGCCCAAACATTACCCCCGCCAATTAACAGAAAAAATAACCAGACAAAAAATTTCATAGTAAAATAAGATTATAGATTTTATTATTAAATACCTACTTTATTCAACAAAAATAATGTTTTCTATGTACGTTAAATCATAAAAGAACAGGGAAATAAACAGGTTTGAAACATTTGAATACCCTATTGGAAACATTTTAGCTCGTGACAGGAAACAAAAGAACGGATGCAGAAAATCAAAATCATGTATCTTTGTAATCGAAGTCAAGTAAAGACTTAGTAACTTTTTAACTTTAATGAATTATGCGAAACATTGGTATCTTACTTTGCGCCTTAGCTTGTTCTCTATGCGAAACATTTGCTCAGGGTTATAAAAACCCGGTAATTCCCGGATTTCATCCTGATCCTAGCGTATGTAAAGCTGGCGGCGACTATTATCTGGTAAACAGCAGTTTTCAATATTTTCCAGGAGTACCTCTCTTCCATAGTAAAGATTTGGTAAACTGGGAGCAGATAGGCAATTGCCTGACACGGGAATCACAACTTAACCTGAAAGGAGCCAATGGAGGAAGCGGTATCTTTGCTCCTACCATACGTTATCACGAAGGAGTATTCTACATGATTACAACCAATGTATCAGGCAAAGGTAATTTTCTGGTTCACACAACCGATCCCAAAGGAGAATGGTCGGAACCCGTATGGCTGGAACAAGGAGGAATCGACCCTTCTTTGTATTTCGAAAACGGTAAATGCTACATGGTAAGTAATCCGGACGGTTACATCAATCTGTGCGAAATAGATCCGATGACCGGAAAGCAGCTCACACCTTCCAAAAAGATATGGAACGGAACCGGAGGACGTTATCCGGAAGGACCACATATTTATAAGAAAGACGGCTGGTATTACCTGCTCATTTCAGAAGGAGGAACAGAAGTAGCACATAGCATCACCATCGCACGCAGCCGTTACATTGACGGACCGTACGTAGGAAATCCGGCAAATCCGATTCTGACTCATGCTTGTCAGGCTGGAGAAACTAACCCTATCCAGGGTACAGGTCATGCCGATCTGGTAGAAGGTACAGACGGTTCATGGTGGATGGTTTGTCTTGCTTACCGTATTATGCCGGGATTCCATCATACCCTGGGACGTGAAACTTATCTGGCTCCCGTACGCTGGGACAAAGATGCATGGCCCGTCGTAAACGGAAATGGTACAATCCAGCTGGACATGAATGTTCCTACCCTTCCACTTCAGACAGTAAAGCAAAAACCCGAAACCATCACTTTCGAGAACAAACAATTATCCCCCGAATGGATGTACCTGCAAAATCCCAATATGCAGAACTATGAATTCAAGAACGGAAATCTCCGTCTGAAAGCAACTCCGGTTTCTTTGAATGAGCAAAAGAGCCCGACTTTTGTTGCTATCCGGCAAGAGCACTTCAATATGGAAGCCGCTACTTCTTTGGAATTAAAAGATGCACAAGCAAATGATGAAGCTGGTATCAGTGTATATATGGAATACCACTCACACTACGATTTGTTCGTCCGTCAGAACAAGGATAAAAGCCGTTCGGTTGTCCTTCGCTACAAACTGGGAGAATTGGAACATATCGAAAAGGAGATGCCACTAAACAGTAAAGGAAACATAGAACTGAATATTAAATCGGACATAAACTTCTATTACTTCGGCTATACAGAAAACGATATTTATCATGAGCTGGGAAAAATGAATACCCGTTATCTCAGCAGCGAAACAGCTGGAGGATTTACCGGAGTCGTACTCGGACTATATAGTGTATCTGCTTCCACACAATCGAAAGCGTATGCCGACTTCCGATACATGAAATATAAAGGAGAATAAACATGAGAAAACTATACCTGTATATATTAGGAATATTCCTGATTCTTCCTCTTGCCATACAGGCACAAACGGAAAAGAGAATCAAGATAGCTTGTGTAGGTAACAGCATTACCGAAGGGTTTCTGTTGAAGAATCCTTCGGAAGAAAGTTATCCGGCTGCCCTTCAGAAATTACTGGGAAACAATTACGAAGTAGGCAACTTTGGCGTGACTGCCCATACATTGAGCCTGAAAGGAGATCTGCCTTATATGAAAACCACACGTTTTCAGGAAGCGCTGGATTTTCTGCCCAATATCGTAACCATCAAACTCGGAACCAATGATTCCAAGCCGCAGAACTGGCAGCATCGTGCTACATTCAAGGACGATCTGAACCTGTTGATCGATAAATTCCAGGCACTTGCATCACATCCTCGCATCTACCTTTGTCTGCCTATTCCTTCTAACCGTAAAGAATGGGGCATCAACGACAGTATCATTGTAAACGGAATCATTCCATATATCCGGGAAGTTGCAGCCGAAAGAAGCTTACCCGTGATCGACCTCCATACAGCAATGCTTCCTTATTACCCACAACTCTACGTCGACGGAGTGCATCCAGACAAGTACGGAGCTGCTATTATTGCTGAAACATTGTATAAATGTATTACCGGAGAAGAACCTCATCCAACTCCAGGACGCAGTGACCAGACATTGTGGTACGACGAACCTGCTGCACAGTGGGAAGAAACTCTTCCGTTAGGCAACGGCAGACTGGGTATGATGCCCGACGGAGGAATCGGCAAAGAACATATTGTCCTGAATGAAATCAGCATGTGGAGTGGATCGGAAGCCAATTATCTGAATCCCGACGCTTCCAAAAGCCTGCCCGAAATACGTCGGCTGTTGTTCGAAGGAAAGAACAAAGAAGCACAAGAACTGATGTATACCAGCTTTGTTCCTAAGAAACCGGAAAAAGGAGGAACGTATGGAGCCTTTCAGATGTTGGGCGATTTATTTTTGGAGCATCAGTACGGAGTACATGAAAAGGATGTTCCTGCTAATTACCACCGCTGGCTGGATTTAAATAAGGGAATCGCATACACAACTTTCTCCCGCGGGAATGTAAATTATGTGCGCGAATACGTCGTTTCACGTGATAAAGATGTCATGCTGATACACCTGAAAGCAAACGTTCCTGGTTCCATCAATTTCAAAATGAATTTGAGCCGTCCGGAAAGAGGAAGCGTACGCAAACTGGCTGAAGGAAAACTGGAACTGTACGGCAGTCTGGACAGTGGTTCCTCGCAAGCAGGTGTCCGTTATGCTGCCATTGCCGAAATAACATGCAAGGGCAGGCAGACAAACCAGTCGACTGACGAACAGTCTATCACTGTACAAAATGCGGACGAAGCATGGATTGTAGTATCGGCAAAGACCTCCTTTCTGGCAGGAGAAATTTATGAAACGGAAGCAGACCGAATACTCAACGATGCATTGAAAAGCAATCTCTGCGAAACTGTATCGGAAGCAATCCTAAGTTACCAGGCTCTGTTCAACCGTGCAGGAATCCGTCTGCCCGAAAATGAAGCCGTTTCACATCTGACTACCGATCAGAGAATTGAAAGATTCCAGCAGCAGGACGATCCTTCGCTGGCAGCTCTTTACTATAATTACGGACGTTATTTGCTGATAAGCAGTACACGTCCGGAAAGCCTGCCTCCCAACTTGCAAGGACTTTGGGCTAACGAGCCGGGAACTCCCTGGAATGGCGACTATCATACGAACATCAATGTACAAATGAACCACTGGCCGGTAGAACAAGCTAATCTATCGGAACTATATTTACCACTGGTTGACTTAGTGAAACGCCTGGTTCCCAGCGGAGAAGAAAGTGCAAAAGCCTTTTACGGTCCGCAAGCAAAAGGCTGGGTACTCCACATGATGACCAATGTATGGAACTATACCGCTCCCGGAGAACACCCGTCATGGGGAGCAACGAATACCGGAGGAGCATGGCTTTGCGCACACTTGTGGGAACATTATCTTTTCAGTGGCGACCGGAATTATCTGGCGGATATTTACCCGATTATGAAAGGAGCTTCAGAGTTTTTCTACTCTACCATGGTACGCGAACCCAAACACGGATGGCTCGTTACAGCTCCCACTTCTTCACCCGAAAATGCTTTTTATCTACCGGGAAAAGACCGTACGCCTATCAGTGTATGTATGGGTCCGACAATGGATATCCAACTAGTACGTGAACTTTACACCAACGTGATAGAAGCTTCACATATTCTGCATACAGATACTGCTTATGCTGAAGCTTTGCAAGAGGCCATCGGGTTATTGCCACCTCACCAGATAAGCAAGAAAGGATACCTGATGGAATGGCTGGAAGATTACGAAGAAACGGATATTCATCATCGTCATGTATCTCACCTATATGGTCTGCATCCGGGAAATCAGATTTCAGTTCTTAAAACTCCCGAGCTGGCAGAAGCCTGCCGGAAAACCTTAAACCGACGAGGGGACGAAGGTACAGGATGGAGCCGCGCATGGAAAATCAACTTCTGGGCACGACTGGGCGACGGCAACCGCGCATATAAGCTGTTCCGCAGCCTGCTTTACCCAGCATATACGGCTCAGAACCCCACACAACACGGAAGTGGAACATTCCCTAATCTCTTTTGCTCACACCCACCCTTTCAAATGGATGGCAACTGGGGAGGAACTTCAGGTATCAGCGAAATGCTGTTGCAAAGTCAAGATGGCTTCATCCACCTGCTTCCTGCCCTGCCTGATTCCTGGAAAGACGGAAGCTTTTACGGACTAAAAGTAAGAGGAGGTGCCACAGTCGATCTTGTATGGAAAAATGGAAAGCCGGTACAGGCAACCATCACCGGAGGATGGCAGAACAACCTGAAGATGAAATGGCCCCAAGGAGTCAAAAAAGTACTCCTCAACGATATAGCCTGTCGCACAGACTCTTTCATCCCGTTCACTGTAAAACAAGGAGAATGTATTACGTTCATATTCGAATAACTGATAAACAAACTATAACAACTAAAAAATAATTGACCATGAAAAACTTCAAGAAACTGGCACTGGCATCTGTGTTATGTACTGGTGTCTGCCTGACAGCAGGAGGACAAAAGCCGGCTCCGGCTATTCCTTCCGATCCGGTTATCGAGGCACATATTCAGGAATGGCTGAAGAAAATGACACTCGAAGAAAAAATCGGCCAGATGTGTGAAATCACCATCGACGTAGTGAGTGACTTCGAAGCTAGCAAGAAAAACGGATTTACACTGAATCCTGCCATGCTCGACACTGTAATTGGTAAATATAAGGTAGGTTCATTGTTGAATGTTCCGCTGAGTGTCGCACAGAAAAAGGAAAAATGGGCTGAAGCAATCAAACAGATTCAGGATTTGTCCATGAAAGAAATCGGCATACCTTGTATCTATGGTGTCGACCAGATTCACGGAACTACCTATACACTCGATGGAACCATGTTCCCGCAAGGCATCAATATGGGAGCAGCTTTCAACCGTGAACTGACAGAAAAGGCAGCAGCCATTTCGGCATACGAAACTAAAGCCGGCTGTATCCCCTGGACCTATGCTCCGGTAGTCGACTTGGGACGCGATCCACGCTGGTCGCGTATGTGGGAGAACTACGGAGAAGACTGTTACGTAAACGCTGAAATGGGTAAGGCTTCTGTCAGAGGTTTTCAGGGAAGTGATCCGAATCATATCGGCGAATATAATGTGGCAGCCTGCATGAAACATTACATGGGATATGGTGTTCCTGTTTCGGGTAAGGACCGTACACCTTCTTCTATCTCACGCAGTGATATGCGCGAAAAGCACTTCGCCCCGTTCCTTGCAGCTATCCGTCAGGGAGCACTGAGTGTAATGGTTAACTCAGGTGTAGACAATGGCATACCTTTCCATGCTAACCGTGAATTGCTGACCGAATGGCTGAAGGAAGATTTGAACTGGGACGGTATGATTGTAACCGACTGGGCAGATATCAACAATCTGTGTACACGCGACCATATTGCAGCAACCAAGAAAGAAGCTGTCAAGATTGCCATCAATGCCGGAATCGACATGTCGATGGTTCCTTACGAAGTAAGCTTCTGCGACTACCTGAAAGAACTGGTACAAGAAGGTGAAGTTCCCATGAGCCGCATCGACGATGCCGTAGCCCGCGTATTACGTCTGAAATACCGTCTGGGACTGTTCGAAAATCCATATTGGGATATCAAGAAATACAACAAATTCGGTTCTGAAGAGTTTGCCCGTGTTGCTTTACAGGCCGCCGAAGAATCAGAAGTACTGTTGAAGAATGAAGGCAATATCCTGCCACTTGCCAAAGGAACAAAAATCCTGCTTGCCGGTCCGAATGCCAACTCCATGCGTTGCCTGAACGGAGGATGGTCGTACAGCTGGCAAGGACATCTAGCTGACCAATGTGCCGGTGCTTACAACACAATCTACGAATCTCTATGCAACAAGTATGGTAAGGAGAACATCATCTACGAACCGGGCGTGACTTACGCTCCTTACAAAAACGATAACTGGTGGGAAGAAAACCAGCCGGAAATCGAAAAATCAGTTGCCGCAGCCAGTCGTGCCGATGTGATTATTGCCTGCATCGGAGAAAACTCTTACTGCGAAACTCCGGGTAATCTGACCAACCTGACCATGTCGGAAAACCAACGCAATCTGGTAAAAGCTCTTGCTGCAACCGGAAAGCCAGTCATTCTGATATTGAATCAAGGTCGTCCGCGTATCATCAACGATATTGTTCCACTGGCAAAAGCCGTAGTCAACGTCATGCTGCCCAGCAACTATGGTGGCGATGCACTTGCCAACCTGCTTGCCGGCGATGCCAACTTCAGCGGAAAGATGCCTTTCACCTATCCTAAACATATCAATGCACTGGCAAACTACGACTATAAGCCTTGCGAAAACATGGGACAGATGGGCGGAAATTACAACTACGACTCGGTAATGGATGTACAATGGGAATTCGGATTCGGTCTGAGTTACACAACTTACAGCTACTCAAATCTGAAAGTCGACAAAACTTCATTTACAGCCGATGACGTGCTGACAGTCAGCGTCGATGTTACCAATACAGGAAAGGTAGCCGGAAAAGAAAGTGTACTGCTTTATTCAAAAGATTTGGTAGCAAGCAGCACTCCCGACAACATCCGTTTGCGTAATTTCGAAAAAATCGAACTCAATCCGGGTGAAACCAAAACCGTAACCATGCAACTGAAAGGCAGTGATCTGGCATTTGTTGGTTACGACGGTAAATGGCGTCTGGAAACAGGTGATTTCAAACTGAAATGTGGCAACCAATGGACAGATATTCAATGCAGCGAAACCAAAGTTTGGGACACACCGAATAAATAATTTTCCAGAAAGTATTCATTTGAAAATCAATAAGTTTTAAAGTTTCCCTCGCCTATACGTATTAGTTGAAAAAACTTAACGGAAAAGGCGAGGGATTTTTTGTACAATTTTTAAAAAAACATCAAGATAAATCAGACAAAAGATGCTGTTCTTTTTAATAAAAGATCTGCATCTTTTTATTTTTAGAGTCTCTGCTCATTCCTTCTTATCCCATCATATACTTTAATTTAGACATTGAATTAATCATATCAAACTATTTTACTTCTGTTTCTTGTACCTGCATAAAATATCTGCAAGGGAATAAATAAAAAGACCCAATATATAATTATATTTGTAATTATAGAATTCAGGAAATCAGAAAAAAACAAAGTTTTTTTATTTATAATAACCTTTACCTAAGCTTATGAAGAAACACAAGCTTGCAGTGATTATTCTTTTCATCATCGGCACATTACCGGTAGCTGCACAAGACAAAGCTTCCTCCCTATCCTCCCGCTCCCCATTTATCATGTCGTTTTCAATAGGTCCTAATTTCAATACCGGAGGAAGTGAACATATTGAATATTTCGGGTCACGCGCAGATGTTGCTACCCAGTTCGACTGGCGGATATCTGTCGGATTTGCACGCCACTGGAACGCCTATCTGGATATAGGATTAAGCTTCTTCAAAATTCAAACAGATGATGTATGGAGCAACATCGCTCAAACCATAGGCGATAAATTGTTTCCCGGATTAAGCAGAATAAAACCTTCTGCAAGTATAGGTATCGGCTATATGGAAGAAATAGGAAGATGGCAGTTGATGCCAAGAGTCGGTATAGGACGCATGAGTGCCGGAGGCTCTGAAAAAACTCAAACCATTGAAGATACAACATATAAACTTGAAATAAGCCGTTCATCCACATACCTCAATCCCGGAATATCAGCAGGATACCGTACTTCCAATCTGTGCAGTATAATTCTAGACGTCAGCTATCGCTGTCCGTTACAGTCCTGTAATACAACCTATACCGTAACAGAACCCGATCTGCCATCTGTAACAGAAACCGTAAAATCCCGTTCATGGTCAAACGACCTTAGCGTTTCTGTGGGCATTCAGCTACATATGGGACTAGGCAAGAAAAGGTGAAAGTAAAAATTTTCCCCAGCCGGAACACAATCCAACTGGGGAAAACAACATTCAGTAATCCGAAAAATAATCAAGATAAGCAGTTACTCAATTATCCTTAGTATATTCTTCAATATCATGAATAGCTTCTTTGGCTTTATGACGAACACGAATACAGTGTAAAATACCTCCGGCAGCTCCCAAAACAAAACCAACACTTCCTCCGTAACATATCATTTCACCTCCTACTTTCGGATAACTTTCAAACATAAACCAAACAATCCAGCACAAAGCAAACGGAATGCCGAAATAAAGCCATCTTAAATTCAGTTGGTTCATGCGAAGCAATGCCTTACTGATATCCAGCAAATTACCTTTTGATATGCAATCTATACCTACTCCCTTATGACTATATCGCTGGTAACATCCGGCAATAATTAAAAAGACAGAAGTAACAGCACAAAAAATCCATGAATATCCCATCAGCAAGAAAAATACATTACAATAAACAAGTGCAAAGACTATTAAAAAATCCATGAACTTCTTCTTCCGGTTGATATAGGACACCTTATCTTGTGTAGAATGTCTAATTAACTTTTCACTAACAATGATTTCTTTAGCCAGCTTATCCTTCAGCAACTGAATCTGTTGCTTCATCTCGTCTAACTCACATCTATCTGCATAATTTTCCATGACAGTACATTTTAATGGTTCGACATTTTTTTCAATTCTTCCTTAATACGATACAAACGTACAGATACGTTCTTGGTGGAAATTCCGACAATAGCTCCAATTTCTTCGTAACTCATATTTTCCAGCCATAATAAAACGATAGCACGATCGAAGGGACTCAACCGGTGGATACGGTCGTAGAGCAAACGAATCTGTCGGGAATTTTCATCCTTATCTTCAAAAAGGTTGATATCCATGGTCAGAGGAACAGCGGCCCGCCTTTTCTTTTTCCGCTCACATGAAATACATGTATTAAAACTCACTTTCCAAATCCAGGTATTGATGTTACTGAGATTCTTAAAAGAATCATATCCTTTCCAAAGATTGATAAGTACTTCCTGAAAGAGATCACTCACTTCATCGGAATCTTTCGAGAACATAAAACACACTGTATAAATGGTACTTTTATGCTCTTTCACCATTTGCGCAAATGCAGTATCCAATATTTCCATATCGTATGAATTTATTTTTTGACCATTAGACGCCTGGAGTATCACAAAAACTACACAAAAGTAGAAACTTTTTTAAAGAGGATAGAAAAAACAGCATTTTAGAAAGAAATTGTTCCGAATATCATAGGCTACTTCCAGCAACCCTATAACGATATCATTACAGTTTATTACACACAGAAAAAAGAAAGCATCTGTTTCTGCAAGAATGAATCTATCGAATCTGTTTTTTAGTTGACATAACAAAAAGTCCCGTAAAACCTTAGTTTTACAGGACTTAACTTAATCGACCTAGCGGAGAGACAGGATCTTGAACCTATACTTTCAAGAAATATCACAAAACCGCAAATCATTGATAATCATATACTATCTAAAGTATAGAGTAAATCTAAATCTTTCTAAATGCCTTTTGCTATTCCGAATATTGGGTGTATATTTGGGTGTAGAATTTCAAACGCACCCAATTATGAATATCAAACGTAACATCATTTTTGCATTGGAAAGCCGGAAAAAGAACGGAGTGCCAATCGTGGAGAACGTACCCATCCGTATGCGTGTCATATATGCAAGCCAACGCATCGAGTTCACAACAGGCTACAGGATTGACGTAGCCAAATGGGATGCTGACAAACAACGGGTAAAGAACGGATGCACCAACAAGTTGAAGCAAAGCTCATCCGAAATCAATGCGGACTTGCTGAAATACTATACCGAGATTCAAAACGTGTTCAAGGAATTTGAGGTACAGGAAGCCATGCCGACCACCCAACAACTAAAGGATGCGTTTAACCTGCGGATGAAAGATGCCAACGAAGAGCAGCAGGAAGAAACGCGAATAAACTTTTGGGAAGTGTTCGATGAGTTTGTAAAGGAGTGTGGCAATCAGAATAATTGGACGGCATCCACCTACGAGAAATTCTCAGCAGTGAAAAACCACCTCAAAGAGTTCAAGGAAGATGTAATCTTTGAATACTTCAACGAGTTCGGCTTGAACGAGTATGTGAATTTCCTGCGTGACAAAAAGGACATGAGGAACAGCACCATCGGTAAGCAGATGGGATTTCTCAAATGGTTCCTGCGTTGGAGCTTCAAGAAAGGGCATCATCAGAATATTGCATACGACACTTTCAAGCCCAAATTGAAAACCACCTCTAAAAAGGTGATATTCCTGACTTGGGACGAATTGAACAGACTGAAAGATTATCAGATACCGCATGACAAACAATATCTGGAGCGTGTCAGGGACGTTTTTCTGTTCTGTTGCTTCACAAGTCTGCGATATTCAGATGTTCGTAACCTGAAAAGAAGCGATGTGAAACCCGACCACATAGAAGTTACCACAGTCAAAACGGCGGACAGCCTGATAATAGAACTGAATGACCATAGCAAAGCCATACTTGAAAAATACAAGGAAGTCCATTTTGAAGACCACATGGCACTGCCCGTTATCAGCAATCAGAAAATGAATGATTATCTGAAAGAACTGGGAGAACTGGCTGAAATCAATGAGCCTGTACGGGAGACTTATTATAAAGGAAATGAACGTATAGATGAAGTCACCCCGAAATACGCATTGCTAAGCACCCATGCAGGAAGAAGAACATTTATTTGCAATGCGTTGGCTCTCGGTATTCCGGCACAGGTAGTAATGAAATGGACGGGGCATAGTGACTATAAAGCCATGAAACCCTATATTGACATAGCGGATGATATTAAGGCAAATGCCATGAACAAGTTTAACCAACTATAAAAGTATCAATCAGTTTCATAGATTATCCGCTATTTGAATTATATTTGCGACAACAATAAACATTAGAATGGAAAATAACAGAGAATATCATATAGGAAGAACGGACTTTGACGCATTTGTTCACGCTGTCGGTTCGGAAATAGAACAGGCGCAAGTCCGGCTGATTACCGCAGCCAATGCGCAAATGCTGTTCCATTACTGGAAAATGGGCAACTATATCCTGTATCATCAGAACTTGCAAGGCTGGGGAAGCAAAATCATCAAGCAACTGGCAAAGGCTATCCGTTTCAATTATCCTGAAAAGAAAGGCTATTCGGAACGCAACCTTACCTATATGTGCCAATTCGCACGGTCATATCCGCTGAACGTGCTACGAAGTTTCATTGATACGGATACAAGATTGTCTGTTCCAAGCATACAGAATGTTACAGATGAAGTATTGAAACTAAACAACGGACAATTTACGCAGGAACTTACTGCGCAAATACAATCCGCTGATTGTCAGTCTTTAAAAATTACGCAGGAAGTTCCTGCGCAAATTCAGGATGTAGCGAAAACTGTTTCTGCCATTTACAGGATGGAGATTAGTGAGATAGAAAAGTTTTTCTTGACATCCCCTATTGCCAGAATAAACTGGGCAAGCCAAATGGTTATACTTGACAGTTCGTTGCCGTTAGGTGTGAGATATTGGTACATGAAACAGTCTGTAGAAATGGGCTGGAGCAGCAATGTGCTTAAAATACAAATTGAAACCAACCTATATAACAGACAAATCAGCAACAACAAAGTAAACAATTTCACAGCCACACTTCCGGCACCACAAAGCGACCTTGCCAATTATCTGTTGAAAGACCCGTATATATTTGATTTGGCAGGAGCGAAAGAAAAGGCAGATGAAAGGGACATAGAAGAACAGTTGGTAAAACACGTTACCCGTTATTTGTTGGAAATGGGTAATGGTTTTGCTTTCGTTGCCCGACAGAAGCATTTTCAAGTAGGCAATAGCGATTTCTTTGCCGACTTGATTCTATATTCCATTCCGCTACACGCATACATTGTAGTGGAATTAAAGGCTACCCCGTTCAAACCGGAGTATGCAGGACAACTGAATTTCTACATCAATGTGGTGGATGACAAACTGAGAGGAAAGGATGATAACAAAACCATAGGGCTGTTGCTGTGCAAAGGGAAAGATGAGGTAGTAGCGCAATACGCCTTGACAGGCTACGACCAGCCGATAGGTATCAGTGATTACCAGTTGAGCAAGGCTATACCTGAGAATTTAAAATCAATTCTGCCAAGTATAGAAGAAGTAGAGGAAGAACTGACTTCCTTTCTTGATAAAGATAATAAACCTCAAAATTGAAGTCTATGGCAGGAGAAATAAACAAACTGATTCCCTTATACGGAGAACTCAACAGAATATATAATGATTGGATAACCAATTATGCATTTTCTTTTGACAAGCAAAAATTCATCACCGATTTTTACAGGCAGCACAATGATACAAAGGCTTTTGAATCCGCTATCCTTGAACTGGTACTTGACAAGCAGAAAGAACAATACGCATTGATTCTCAATAGTTTAAAAATCGAAATAGAAAAGAATATACGGGCTTATGAAACAAAACCGCTGAATGATGACATCATAAAGCGTGTGTGTTTTCACTACGCAGACAGGCGTAATTCTATAATAAAAGACCAGTTGGAGATTACAACCAAACTGCATAAGCCTTTGAATGATGCATACCATAGATATGATTTCATTGGTTTTCGAGAACATACGAATGAAGAAGAAATACTGGCTGAAAAGGAATATGAACGCTGCAAGGCTGAATACGACAAGGAAAAGAAAGAATTGGATAAACTCTATGAACTGCAAAAGCAAGACAGGAAAGAGGCTTTTCAATATACAGAAAACCTTTCCGGTGATGTTTACCGCCTAAGCCTTCTTTTTATGGAAGTCCTGAAAAAGTACCTTCCTGATGATAATGTGGAAGAGAAACAGCAGGAAGAACCAGCCAAACAAGATAAGGTGCAGGAAACTTCGAAAGAAGAACATGAATATTTTGACATGAAGTCGCTTTCGCCCATTCATGAATCCTGTGTAGATGAACAGTTTGAAACCATTAGCGAGCCGAGCTTCTATGCCAATATAAACCTGCACCCCTGCAAGAACAGACTAAAAATCAAGGCAAGGGAAAAGATACGAGTGTGTTACCTGATATTCCTGATGAGCGAGAAACTATCCAAGCAATACAGGGACGAATGGCGAGACAAAATATTGAAACTACTGGATATTGACGAGAGCTATTACAGGTCGAAGTACAAAGAACCCGTTTCCGATTTTCCGAGTGACAGCAACCAAAGATTCGCCAAAGAAATGGAAAGCATATTCAGATAATTCGTGATATATCCTGACATTCCACGAAATTACCACTTTTACCACTCAAATTAATTTTTGAGTGGTATTTTTATTGTCTGATATTTAATGAGATAGCGCAATATTCCATTTGTATCATCCACATCCTTACCACTTACAGCCATACCTAATTTTGCATCGTTCGAGAACAGAAATAACAGCCAGTGCGCAGGGCTGATTGTTTAACGACTAAATAGATTGGACGATGACAAATCTTCAAGAGTTATTATTAAAACCCGTCTGGCAGATGACAGGCGAAGAGTTCATATTTCTAAGCAAACACGCTTCCAACCAAACGGAAGCGCAACCGCAGCCCGTCACGGACACAGAAAGAAAATATGTGTACGGAATACTTGGTATTGCCAAACTGTTCGGGTGCAGTCTGCCCACCGCCAACCGTATAAAGAAAAGCGGAAAGATAGATAAAGCCATTACGCAAATAGGGCGCAAGATTATCGTGGATGCGGAACTTGCCCTTGAACTGGCTGGAAAGAAAACCGGAGGACGAAAATAACGGGAGGGGTACTTATGGATTATATGAAAGATAGAAAGGAAATATCGGCAGAAGAAGCGGTAATCCTTTGGCAAGCCTCACGTTTGAGCCTGTCGAAATGTTATGAGAAAGCACCTGAAATTCTCAAAGTACATGATTCCATCATTGGGACATTGGGGAATTTCAGCGCATCCATCGGCAAAGCCAAGAGCAAAAAGACGTTCAATGTGTCGGCTATCGTAGCCGCCGCATTGAAGAACGGTACGGTATTGCGATATGTGGCGGAACTTCCGGAAGACAAACGGAAAATCCTTTATGTGGATACGGAACAAAGCCCTTATCATTGTCTGAAAGTAATGAAACGTATTTTGCGGATGGCAGGGCTTCCCGATAACAGGGACAATGAAAATCTTGAATTTCTCGCTTTGAGGAAATACACACCCGAACAGCGTATAAGGATTGTAGAGCAGGCTATCTACAATACGCCAGACATAGCCCTTGTAATCATAGACGGCATCCGTGACATGGTATATGACATCAACAGTCCCAGTGAATCAACACGCATCATATCCAAGCTGATGCAGTGGACGGACGACAGGCAGATACACATCCACACAATACTCCATCAAAACAAGGGCGATGAGAACGCAAGGGGGCATATCGGCACGGAACTGAACAACAAGGCTGAAACCGTACTCCTTGTGGAAAAGGACAAGAGCAACGGGGATATAAGCAATGTTTCAGCTATGCACATACGGGCAATGGACTTCGAGCCTTTTTCATTCCGCATCAATGACAATGCCCTGCCTGAACTGCTGGAGGGTTACAAGCCCGAAGCCAAGAAACCGGGAAGACCGGAAGAGGAAAAGTTCGACCCTTACAGGCACATCACCGAACAGCAGCACCGAATCGCATTGGAAGCTGTTTTCGGACTGAAAGAGGAATACGGCTACAAGGAACTGGAAGACGCCTTAATCAAGACTTATGTGTCGGTGGGTGTAAAGTTGAACCACAAAAAGGCGGTATCGCTCATCACCATGCTTCGGAACAAACGGATGATAGTGCAGGAGAACGGCAGGAAGTACACGCTCATGCCCGACTTCCACTATTAACCCACACCTTGCAATCACTTCACTTTATTCCGAGGGTCTATATATTAGGGATAAAGCGAAGTGGTTGCGGAATGTGACAAAACCGCTTCACTTTATTACCGTACTCTATATATACGAAAATAAAGTGAAGTGCTTATAGACCGTACTTCATAAAGAGGTACGGGCGAAAAGAGAAATAAACCAATTCAATTATCATTAAACCTATCATTTTATGGATATACAGACAGCAAAACAAATCAAAATAGCGGATTATCTGCACAGTTTAGGCTTTTCTCCAGTCAAACAACAGGGCATAAACCTGTGGTATAAATCACCGCTAAGGAAAGAAACGGAAGCCTCATTCAAGGTGAATACAGAGCGTAACCAATGGTATGATTTTGCACTCGGCAAGGGTGGGAATATCATCGCACTGGCACAGGAACTTTATTGTTCTGACCATGTGCCATATCTCCTGCAAAGAATCGAAGAGCAGACACCCCGTATTCGTTCTGTGTCTTTTTCTTTTGGCAAGCAATCATTTTCCGAACCAAGTTTCCAACAGTTGGAGATTGTACCGCTTTCTTCTCCTGCCCTGCTCACCTATTTGCAGGAAAGGGGAATAAACATTGCGCTGGCAAAAAGAGAATGTAAGGAAGCGCACTTCACCCATAAAGGCAAACGCTATTTCGCCATCGCCTTTCCTAATGTATCGGGTGGGTATGAAATCCGCAACCGATATTTCAAAGGCTGTATCGCACCAAAGAAAATATCCCACATCAGACAATCGGGGACAGCAAGGGAAACGTGTTATGTGTTCGAAGGTTTTATGGACTACCTTTCATTTCTCACTTTGAGATTGGAGAATTGCCCGAAATATCCCGAACTGGAGAGACAAGATTATATGGTACTGAATTCCGTAGCCAATGTTTCCAAAGCCCTCTATCCTTTGGGGAGCTACGAGCGCATCCATTGTTTCTTTGACAATGACCGTGCAGGGATGGAAGCACTCCAACAAATCCGTATGGAATACGGCAGGGACTTATACATCCGTGATGCTTCGCAGACATACAGCGAATGCAAGGACTTGAACGAATACTTACAGAAACAGACTGAAAGAAACAGGCAAGTTCAATCTGCAAAAGGGGTGCGCAGCCAACCACCGAAAAAGAAAAACGGCTTTCGGTTATAGCCCACTATAACTACACGCTTCGCTTTCGTAGTTGTGGGCTCTCCCGAGGGGCTTATGGCTCTGCCCTAAGAACCCGGCAAGGGCTGTCAGCCCTATGCAACCCGACCAAAGAGTGACCCTCTCTTTGGAAACTCCGCTTATGGATTACACCCCTAAGAACCCCTCTGCGAAAGCGAGCAAAGCAATCTATCGTAAACAATAAATCAGAATAGTTATGGCAACAAAATCAAGCATACATATCAAGCCTTGCAACACAAAATCAAGCGAGGCACATAACCGAAGGACTGCCGAGTATATTCGTAATATCGGGGAGTCCAAAATCTATATTGTACCCGAACTCTCTGCCGACAACGAGCAGTGGATGAACCCGGACTTCGGCAGCCCCGACCTGCAAACGCACTACGACAACATCAAACGGATGGTAAAGGAAAAGACAGGTCGTGCCATGCAGGAGAAAGAGCGTGAGCGTAAAGGAAAGAACGGAAAAATCATAAAAGTGGCAGGATGCTCACCCATTCGTGAGGGTGTATTGCTCATCAAACCGGACACCACACTGGCAGACGTGAAGAAATTTGGTGAGGAATGCCAAAGACGCTGGGGCATCACTCCGCTACAGATTTTCCTGCACAAAGACGAAGGGCATTGGCTGAACGGTCAGCCGGAAGCGGAAGATAAAGAGAGCTTTCAAGTCGGTAACAGATGGTTCAAACCAAATTATCATGCTCATATCGTATTCGACTGGATGAACCACGATACAGGCAAGAGCCGAAAGCTCAATGACGAGGATATGGCAACCATGCAGACCCTTGCTTCCGATATTCTCCTGATGGAACGTGGGCAGGCAAAAGCTGTTACAGGTAAAGAACATTTAGAACGAAACGACTTCATCATAAAGAAACAGAAAGCCGAACTACAACGTATAGAGGAAACCAAGCGACACAAGAAGCAACAGGTAAGCCTTGCCGAACAGGAACTCAAACAGGTAAAAGCTGAGATACGTACGGACAAACTCAAAAGTGCAGCTACCGATGTAGCCACTGCCATAACCAGCAGTGTAGGTTCTCTTTTCGGAAGCGGTAAGTTGAAAGAACTGGAACATAACATCGAGCAGCTACATCAGGAGATTACCAAACGGGACAAAGCTACTGATGAATTAAAAATTCAGATGCAGCAAATGCAGGAACAGCACGGCAGACAAATACGCAATCTTCAAGGAATACATAATAAAGAGCTTGAAGCTAAAGATAAAGAAATATCACGGCTAAACACCCTGCTTGAAAAGGCATTCTGCTGGTTCCCATTACTCAAAGAAATGTTGAGAATGGAAAAACTATGCTATGCCATCGGATTTACCAAAGATATGGTAAACAGTCTTTTGACAAAAAAAGAAGCTATTAGATGCAATGGAAAAATCTATTCCGAAGAGCATAGACGAAGATTTGAAATCAAGAATGATATTTTCAAGGTTGAAAAAAGTCCGATAGATGAGAATAAATTGGTGCTGACCATAAACAGGCAGCCGATAGGCGAATGGTTCAAAGAGCAATGGGAGAAATTAAGGCAAGGTTTGCGACAATCTACAGAAGAACCAAGAAAAAGTAGAGGATTCAGAATGTAATTTTGATAGTATTTGATTGTATCTCAATAAAATTAAATATCTTTGTAAACGGATTGAGGCTACTCTTTCCAAAATATATTAGAATTAAGAAGAAGCGTTATGCTTATCTTGTACTTGAAAACGTAGGAAATTTTCAATTAGATGCAAGGATAGCATAGTGGTTCTCACGCATATAGCGTGGGCTGCTATTGTTACATCTGCATCTATGGTTTCCTACGACCTTCAAGTAAAGAATGTGGCATACAGTTCCACGCTTCTTTAATAGGTTAAATTCCTTTTGGAACTGGAGATTAAAATATGTAGTGTATGAGTGTAATAAAAAAATGGTTATTTGCTATTTGCACCATTATATTAATGAATGGATGTGCACCACTTCGAATGCCTGTAATAGTAAGGAATGCTCCTATTGAAATGTATAAATACGCATACATTTCCCCAACAAAGGAATTGACATCAAGCATAGGAGGTACATATGGTGGGCAATACGGTATCTATGGTTCTTCAACCACCAAAAGTGTTAATCCAAGTGATGTAATAGCAGGAATACTAATAAAAGAAGGATATATCATATTACCCGAACTTAAACCCGAATTATCTAATGAAACTCTAATCGTCAATTATGGTGAGAGTGGCAGGCGTAATAGAGGTTTAGGTTATACAATAGAAGTAACTATACAGTTTAGCTCTGCAAAAACCAATGAAATGATATGTTCTTGTACAGCAGAAGGACAAGGCGAAACAGAAGCTGATGATATCCGTCAAGCCATTAGAAGAGCCTTAACAAGTTTATTCCCTGAGAAATAACCCAATAATACGACAGATTATGAAAAAGTTTTTAGTATTATCCGCTTTAGTTATAACTTCTTGTACACTCTCTAACGAGGAAAAAGCTGAGAAATTGGTTAAAGAGACGCTTAAAGACTATCTCTATCACCCTGATTCTTATGAGCCAATATCAACAAGAGTTGATAGTATGTTTATTGATGTAACTACTATTGAGCCTATTATGAAAATTAGCGATGAAATCAAGAATTTGATATCTAAAATAAATCGCTGTGAGAGAAAAATTGAATCAGCAGAATCTTCTATGGATATTTTTGCCCCCAATGGTTATTCTTCTCAATACTCTCGTGGAGAGTATTCACGAGCAAAAAAAGAAAAGGAAGAAGCCAAATCTGATTTGAACAAATACACCAAGAAACTTTCAGAACAACTTGCTTCTCTAAAAGAAAATGTCGCTAAATATCACAAAGGAGAATTTACAGGTTGGGCAGTAAGCCATAGATTTAGGAGTCTTAATGGAGCAGGCTCAATGAGCATTCCGGGAGAAATGATTTTCTTTTGCGATGAAGAATTTACAACTTGTGGGGGTTATGAAACAGATAAGTTTGAGGACTTCGTAAAAATTTTAAACGCAGTAGATGAAGCAACTTCGGATGAAGATGTAATAGATTATTTTAAAGAAAATAATTTTTTGCTATAAATTCCGTATTTCCGTAGTACGCTAATTTTTATGCAAAGCAAATATTATTAACTGCTATTTTTTTAATATGCAATGGGCGTTTATTTTGGTTATTTGTATAATTGCTATTTCGGTTATTGTAATAGCGATGGTACGAACACGCCTAAAAAACAAATCCAAAGAGCTTGCAGAAAAGCTAAACCATATATCTGCATATAGCGAGAAATCAAATTATGAGCAAGCAAGAGAGAGATTATCGGCTCTTAATGAGGGGGCGTTTATAGATATTCCCTCAGACTTAAATAATGGCTTTTATGGCAGGGTAATCTCCGCAACGCAAGAAAAAGATTTCATCAATCATTATAAGGTGCATTTCCAAGAGGCATATTCACTTCTGAAGAAACTTGAAGCCTTTAACATCACTCCATCAGAAACCATATCCAAATTCATTAACGACTTTGGAAGAATCAACAAACTTGTAAAACAACATAATGATGGTGTTATAACCTTTCTACTTGACACGCACAGGGACTTTTTCGACCATTGCCTAAAATACCCATTAGACAAGCAACAAAGACGCTCAATTGTTTCAGAAGAGGATAATTGTTTAGTAGTCAGCAGCGCAGGTAGTGGTAAAACCTCTTCAATTGTCGGTAAGGTTAAATATCTCACCGAAATCAAGGGTATAGCACCTGAAAGAATTTTACTTATCAGTTATACCAACAAAGCAGCAGCCGAACTAACCGAAAGAATGGCGACCAATGGATTGAAAGGTTACACATTCCATAAGTTAGCCATTGATATTATAGGTAAAACAACAGGCACAAAACCATCGATTTGCGACAATACAGATCCATTGTTTGTTGATATATATCACAAATTGTTAGATAAATCGTCTTTCAAGAAAAGTATAGTGGAATACTTTATTGATTACCAAACGAATGAAGCCGATTGGGAACAACGCAAGAATGAAAGACGAGAGCAATTATCAGAGCAAAAGAATGTGCAGCTAAAGGCGATGTTCCCCGATATGGACGGCAGAGCCATATATGTGAGAAGTGAACAAGAACAAAAAATATGTTTTGCCTTGTCCTCGCTGGGAGTGAAATTCAGATATGAAGAACCATACGAACATCAATTAGCAGATGAGATGCACTCACAATATCATCCCGACTTCTCAATATATTTTAAGCAAGGAGGAGTAACCAAACGTATCTATCTTGAACATTTCGGAGTTGATGAACACGGGCTTGTTCCTGCTTGGTTCGCAAAAGACAAGGGTATAACCTACGAAGAAGCCAATCAGAAATACAATGATGGTATAACTTGGAAAAAAGCGGCTCACGAGAAATTTGGTACACAACTTTTAGTGACATCAAGTGCAGATTTCCATTATTCTGATATTAGGGATAAACTCCGTAAACTATTAGCTGAAGCAGGTGTACCAATTCAAGAAAAGACCGATGAGGAGTTATACGATTTAGTACTACCCAAAGGCAGCAAGCAGGAAAAGGCGTTTATACGACTTGTTGTTACTTTCGTTACATTGGTAAAATCAAGTTGTAAATCAGTTAAAGAGGTTTTGAAACAAGCCAAAAATGCAGATGATGAACGAAGTGTGTTTATCATCAAGAATATATTTCAACCTGTATATGAACGCTACATAAATGCGTTAAGCGATAGTAACCAAATTGATTTTACCGATGCTATTCTTCAAGCCACTGAGATATGTCGTACTTCACACCCTGTTGAATATGATTATATCATAGTGGATGAGTTTCAAGATATTTCTGTTGACCGTTACAACTTCTTGAAAGTATTGCGAGAGGGTAATCCTCCTGCAAAGTTGTATTGTGTGGGTGATGATTGGCAGTCTATTTATCGTTTTTCGGGAAGTGATATGGCTCTATTCAATCAATTCCCCGAATATTTTGGAGCAACGGAGATAAACAAGATTGAAACTACATACAGGTTTGGAGAGCCTTTGGTTTCTTTATCGTCGAACTTTATACAACGCAATAAAGCCCAAATACAAAAGAATATCCATTCGTTCAGCTCAGAAATGAGAACCGAGTTGGAATTCTATGCTTATGATAGACGAGATTACTGCAATACGATAGGGCAACTTGTGGCTTCTATTCCATCGGATAAATCAATATTCCTATTGGGGCGTTACTCTTTTGATGATTACTACCTCTCTTTTATGTACCAATCAATTAAAGAGGGTAATAGATTCTACTATGTGATAGGAGGACAAAAAATAGAGTTTTTGACCGTACATAAGTCAAAAGGTCTTGAAGCAGATTATGTAATACTATTGCAATGTAACAAGGATACTTATGGCTTCCCGTCTCTTGTGAGTGACGACCCTGTGCTTAACTATGTACTAACTAAAAGCGACCAATTCCCATATGGAGAAGAACGTAGATTGTTTTATGTAGCAATAACAAGAGCAAAGATGAAAACTCTTGTGCTATATGACAAGCGTTTTCCCTCTGTATTTGTAGATGAATTTTTGCATCCTGAAAAGGTTTCAGAAGATAGCTATGTGAAGCACCCCAATGCCAATAAGAGATGGACAAGAAGTGCAGACCAATTTCTATTGAAACTGCATAATGAGGGAAAGAGCGTCAAATATATTGCAAACAAAATGGGCAGAAGTCAAACGTCAATCGTTATGCGATTGAATAAACTTAATCAATAACAATGCTTTAAATAACTTTTTGCAATTATACCACCAATAACATTGGGGTGTGTCCTTATTAAGGCTATAATCTTAAATAATACAAAAACACCCAGTTTTACATTCTTGGGTGTAAAATTGGGTGTTTGTTTTGCAATTTGCTGATTTTCAGCATTTATTGCGGAGAGACAGGTTTCTGAACTTGTCAGCCTATTCTCTCTGTATATCAGCGTTATAACATCAAGGTAAAGAACAAATGTAGCAAAATTGTAGCACATTTCTGAAGGCTTTTTGAAACCCTTTTGAATGCCTATGCCATCATTTTATCACGGTTCAAAGATACTAAAAAACGAACACATTGCCAAATGCTTTATAATAAATATTTTCAGCCACTCCACTGCTACACTTTTTAGTGCAAGGTGCGAGCCTATTTATATATATAGGCTTGCACCTTGCACTAACGGAGACTGTGTGTGGCATTGCACCAATGACTACATTCACAAACAACATCTTACTACCAAAAACTTATATCAGTCATTTCCCGGTTATGGCGAATCATTTGAAACCATACAATATCTGTATTATTCGGAAGGCTTTGCCGAAGAAATCATGTAGATGTTTGTGAAAAGGCTTTCTTGAGACATTTATGCTTTTCAAAATATAGTTTATACAGGCCTTACCTATTGACTATCTCCTATTCGGAAATAGTTGAAGGTAAATTAGTGCCATTAGCTCCTATAGTGATGCTAATGGCACTTTTTGACGCCAATTCACTACTGTTCCTGTTGATTTTATGTCTCTTATATTATTTCCCTGAATTTTTTGTTGAACTTGCTTCTACGGAAATATTTTGTGCCCAAGAGACAAGAATTTGCTTGTTTGGGAAAGATAATTGCCGCTTAGAAGCTACTAACTTTATATTTATGGAAAATATAGGAACAATGCTAAGAAAGCAACGTGAATTGAAAGGTTTTTCACAAGAGTATGTAGCTGGTTTAGTGGGCATTAGTGCCTCTGTAATTTCAAAGATTGAGACCGGTAAAACCAAGGCAAGATTTGATGTAATCAACAACATTTGCAAGGCTTTGGACATGAATTGGTACGATTTACTTTCCCCAGAGGAAAGACGCAGTAAAGAAGACTGCCGGATCAACCTCAATATCAACGTTTCCAGCCCGCAACAGCTGAAAGAATACCTTGACATATTGGGAAAAGACAATCTGCAAATCAAGAACCTAAAGAACAAATAGTATGGAAGTGATAACGATAGACAGCATTGCTTTTCAGAAACTGGTTGAACAGCTCAACCGGATTGAAAGCTACGTGGAGCGTACAACAGAGTTGTATCGTGATATAGACGATGCCTTGGAAATAAGCACCAAGGATCTGATGACCATCTTCTGTATCTCAGAATCTACGCTGTACAGATGGCGGAAAGGAGGTTCCATCAGTTTCAGATATACCGAAACCGGTGGCGTACGTTTTTCATACAGTTCCCTGTTCATGGCAATAAAGTGTTTCCGCATAAAGATTCCGGGTATGGCGAAGGAGGAAGCACTCAAACGACTGTCTGATTATAAAGACGGGATTCTTCTGAACAAATGCACAACTGAAACCAAATGATAGACAAGGAAGATATACTGGAACGTACAGGCCGCGGGCTTGCCGTGTTCAAACATTACATCAACTTTCCGGTGAGACCCGGAAAAAATTTCAGGAATCCGCTCTACGAAGACCGGATTGCTTCATGCAATATCTATTATGACCGGCATGCCCAAGTGTTCAAGATGAAGGATTTCGGAAATAACGAATATTCGGGAGACTGCTTCTGGTTCGTCGGCATGCTTTACGGATTGGACGTGAAAAGAGACTTTGTCGCTATCATCAACCGTATTGTATCGGACCTGAACATCACCATAGTCCACACAGGAAGCAACGATATGCCTGCTCGTAAAAAGGCAGTAGAAAAACGTATCATTATGAATGACAATGACAATCCAATAAGGAAGGATTACCATACAGAGGTTAAACCCTTTTCAGTTGCTGAACTTGCATACTGGCAGCAATATGGAATCAAGCCGGATACTTTGGAAAGATACAATGTACATTCCTTAAAGTCATTTGAAGGCTACAACCGTTCCGATAAAATTTATAAAATCAGTTCATCTGCAACAGAACCCATGTTTGCTTACATGGGCATGGGATTTACCAAGGTATACCGGCCTCGAAATCAGAATATGCGGTTCTTTTATGGAGGAGAGATGCCTGAGGTGTACTGTTTCGGTCTGGAACAGCTACCCAACAAGGGGGACATGGTTTTTATCACCGGAGGAGAAAAGGATGTAATGTCACTTGCCTCCAAAGGATTCAATGCCGTTTGTTTCAACAGTGAAACGGCCGCCATACCCACTTCACTGATTGAGATGTTTGACCGTAAGTTCCGTCATATTGTCTTTCTGTACGATATGGACGATACAGGCCGGAAAGAATCTGCTAGACGCATGGATGAATTGTCCTCGTTTCATGTACTCAGAATGGAACTGCCTATATCCGGAGCAAAGGGAGACAAGGATATTTCCGATTACTTTGCTTCCGGAAAAAGTGCAGCGGACTTTCAGGTACTGATTACCTCCATGCTGGAGAAGCTTTACTCACAAACTATGATGCTTTTAAAATCTTGCGAAATGGACTACAACAATCCTCCCGAATCTTCCAAAACAGTGGTTTCCGTCAACGGGGTACCGCTTGGTACCTACGACAACCTTCTATGTATAACAGGTGGTGAAGGTACCGGAAAAAGCAATTTCGTATCAGCCCTGATTGCAGGTACACTTGCTGACGACACACAAAACATCGATACGCTTGGCTTTGAAGTTTCACCAAACTACTCTGATAAGGCCGTGTTGCACTATGATACCGAGCAGTCTGAGTTTCAGTTATTCAAGAATCTGAGCAAGACAATCAAACGTATCGGATTACCTGCACCACCGGATTTTTACCATACGTTCTATCTGGCCCCTATGTCAAGAAAAGAGCGTATCAGCATGATCCGTGACAGCATGGATTTGTATTACCACCGGCACGGAGGAATCCACCTCGTTGTACTGGATGGCATTGCAGACCTTATCCGTTCGGCCAATGATGAAGCGGAAAGCATTGCCATTGTGGATGAAGTGTACCGCCTGGCCGGAATCTACAAAACCTGCATCATCTGTGTGCTGCATTTTGTGCCCAACGGAATAAAACTGCGCGGGCACATCGGCTCGGAGCTGCAGAGAAAAGCGGCAGCCATCCTCTCTATTGAGAAGGATGAGAATCCTGCCTATTCCGTAGTCAAGGCAATCAAAGTCCGTGACGGCAGTCCGTTGGATGTACCCATGCTGCTTTTCACATGGGACAAACAGAAGGACATGCACGTATCTGCCGGTGAAAAGCCGGCCGAAGACAAGGAGAAACGGAAAAAAGAAGAGTTGCAGGGCATCATAAAAGAAATCTTCCGAAGCCGGAAGAAAATCACGTACACTGAACTCGTAACCGAACTGATGCAGGCGATGGACATCAAGGAAAGGACAGCCAAAAGCTACATCAGCTACATGAAAACGAACGGTATGCTGAATCAGGACAGTTCGAACAACTACCAGCCTTGATGCTTCCGCTATTGGGAATAGTCAATCTAACAATTTAATGCTTATGAGAGAAATGAAACCTACATGCGACCCGAACGGGGTCTATTCCGTCAAACGTGTATGCGCCGAGCTGGGCATAAGCTACAAGACACTCCGGAAATACAGGGAAAGCGGCTATATCAAACCGCTGAATCCGGGCAATGTCTATCGGCCTAAGTATTCCGGACAATCCATCATTGATTGCTGGCATGTCCTATGCACCCTCTGAAACAACCGGCAGACTTGGACTCCCACCACACCAGTCCAAGTCTGTTTTCAGAAAAAAGACACAAAGCGAAATTCTATCTTTGGTTTTCAGATAAGGATTCCGCTTTGTGTCATCTATAAATAACCCGTGAGCAGACTCATGGGTCTTCATCTAAAACAATCCCGTCATGTATGCAGGCAAACAGAAAATATCCTTGTCTTTTCTTACATCTTTTGTGTAGAGAAGATACCTTTGCAGGATTCTTGAAGAAAATTTCTCCTGGAAAACATCAAGCGACTTATGGGACTTGTATCCGGAGGACTTCACTTCAATAGGACATATCTTATCTTTGCGGGAAAGCAGGAAATCCACCTCATAGTTACGGACAGTCTTGTTTCCGTCTTCGTCCTTGACTATTTCTTCCTGGAAAGTATAGTAGAATAATTCATTGCCGGCACTCTTGAGCATCTGGGCTATCGCATTTTCATATACATACCCCAGATCCACAGCAAGCTTATCCGAAAGAAGTTTCTGGTATATCACATTTCCTGTATAATCGCGATCCATAAAAGCGAGTGTAACGAACAGTCCTGTATCGGCAAGGAACAACTTGAAACAATCATAATCGGCATGAAGGGAAAAACCTACACTGGGGTCATTTGCATGATAGGAAAAGTTTACTGTCATCGAATCCGCCATATCCATCAGCAACTCACCCAGTCTGGAGGCAGTTGCATTCTCAATCACGCTTCCCACCTGATAACGCTTCGAATTTCGGGAGAGTTCTGCAGGTATTGAAGTAAACAAGCGTGAAGCACGTCCTGTCGGGTCTATTTTACGGAAATCATCAATATAGAGTTCGAGAATATTACGCTTTACCGCATCTATGGCTGAAAAATCATTCGATTCCAAATAAGCATTTACGGCCTGCGGCATACCACCTATAAGCATGTAAAGACGAAAATTACGCATAAGGTCACGATTGACAGCATCACCCAATGATTTTAAGTTTTGGTATGAGTATCTAATCAAATCGTAGGTTTGGGATTTATTGACAGCCCATAAAAACTCTTCGAAATCCAACGGGTACATAGAGATACGTGTTTCTTCACTCGGAATCACGATTCCTTTCACATTCTTTTTAATGGAAAGAAGTGACCCTGTTTCAATATAGTCATACCTCCGGTCCTTAACCAAGTGCTTGATGGCTTGTCGGGCCGGTGGATACAGTTGCACTTCATCGAAAATGATAACCGATTTTCGTTCATGCAATGAAACATTGAATAGTGACTGAATCCGCAGAAAAAAGTAATCCAAATCTGAAATATGGGAGAACAATTCTTTGACTGCTGCATCAGCTATTGAAAAATCGATGTTGATATAGGAGTCATACTCTCTACGGGCGAACTCCTCAGCAATGGTTGATTTTCCGATTCGACGTGCACCTTTTATCAAAAGTGCAGTCTGTCCATCACTTTCCTGCTTCCATTGGAGCATTCTTTCATAAATTTTGCGTTTGAATATTTTTTCGGACATATACTGAGAGTTTATTTGATTACAAAAATACACAATATATCGAAATCAGCAAAATGTTTTCGGCGGTTTTTGTCGAAATCAGCAAAATGTTTTTAGCAGTTTTTGTCGGAATCAGCAAAATGTTTGGCATTAAAAGAGATTGACGACAGTCATCCCCCTCTTCCGAGCCTCACGGCAAGTATAATAAGTCCCTCCTTTCTGTTTTCCGTCATAATAGGCAATCACATAGTTTGAATGCTGCAGCATGAAGTCATTTCGTCTGAGCAGACATCCTTTATAATAGGTATCACTCAACACAATCACCTTGTCTGCCTTGACAAGTATATGGTCATATCGTTGCTGTTCTGCCAAGTCCCAACGGCTGCTTTGTCCTCTGAACGGCACAACAGCTATCAGTTGCAGATAAGGAAGGCGAGCTTTGAGGGAAAGAACTTCCTCCGCTGCGAGCATGTCGAAACCCAAAGCCATCCCACAGATACATTGGTACTTTCCTTCCTTGTAAGCAAGAGAAACGGCCTTTCTGAGCCGTTCTCTCACCTTATCTTTCTGTTCGGGTGCAATATTCCGATGCCCTGTAAAGGCTATGGAAGCCTCCTTTATCGTAAATCTTTGTTTCATTGTCTGTTGTTTTAGCCAGGAAGATGCCCCCGATAACATGTGCGCCCAAATTCTCCAACTGGTCAGCATAGGTAGCCCATGTGATGCCGCGAGTGATAACATCATCAAATGTCACTACGGATTTTCCACTGAACCAATCTTCATCAAAATCGATGATATGCACTTTGCGAATTTCCTTTTCTATCTTTCGGTTTTCATGAATGGCAAGCCGTACGCCGATTACCCTTACATGCTCATAGCCGTTGATAGCTCCGGTCAGTTCACAAACCCTTTCACAAAAAGCCTTGTAACGAAGTTCGTTCTTTGGACTTGTGGATGCCGGAACTTGAACGAAAACAATATTCCTGCAGGATTCACCGTATTGTTCCTGCATGTTTGCTGCGGTCATTTGCGCTACCGCTTCAAAGCTTCTTCCGTCTTTGAAATCGTACACCATCTGTCTGTCGGCAATTTCCTTTTCACCGACGTTGCGAATACGCTTGGGAAAATACTTGCAGAACCATGTCTGAGGTTTTGCCAACTGCTTCTTGAGGTTATTGTCAATCTGTGCCATACGCTCTGATTTTTTCCCTTCTGTTTTGCTGTTTTTCAGCTTGTCCGAAGGGATATTTTTTGCTTTTATCAGAGTGCTGGCAGCCCAATAAGGCAAATTCAGGGCAGAAAATACGCTCAACTTGTTTGAGGAAGATTTTCTGCAAGGGATTTGACGTTTGGTGATGACAGCAATACCTTTGCAAAAAAATATCCTCGCAGGCAGAGATGATAAAATAGAACTGTCACCGTCTATACCAATCCTGTTTCTGAACTTATACATCCCATAAACAGAAATCGCAAGTCATTCCCATATAAATCATTCAGGAAAGACCGAACTCACCTTGGCAACAAGTAATGAGTAATACAAAGTCTTTCAAAACATCACAATATCCCTCATTATCAAAGATTTTACCTATTGCAAGAATGGACCTGCATGAGTAACTTTACACCCAAAAGAATACTTATGAACTATATACAGCAAATACAAACGATTGTGATACTCCCGGAAAAAAGATATTCTGTGAAGGAAGCCTGTATCTTCCTCGGCATCCACCGGTGTACCATCTATGACTACATCAGACATGAGGAACGTCCGCTTCCTTTTATCCGGATCCATACCGATAAAAGAGGCATCGTATTTCAGGGAAGCGACTTGCTTGCCTATAAAGCGGCAGGTCTCCCCAAGAAAGGGCGCAAATTCAAAGACAGTACATCTCGGTAGAAGGCTGTCTTTGAATAGTAGCAGGATGTGGGGGTCAGTTCCATTGGTTCCAGGGCAAGCCTATCAGCAATGACTTTCCGTCAGCTTCCCTCAGTTCGCAAGCCAGCAGCCACGCATCAGTCCGGATGGCATCCATGTCGTTTACCGCCTGCTGATACCGGGAAGGAGCCATAGCACCTGACTGAATCATCCATTCCCCGGCACAAGTCTCAGGATCAATGGCATCCACAAAGGATTCAATCTCCTTGATAAGGTTCTCCAACTTTCTATCTTTCATTTCAGCGGTGAAGGAAAACGGAACACCGCTCAAGGTTTTCCGATGGAAGTCAAAGAAAAGACTGCCATCTACATACTTTACAGAAACAGTCCAGCCAAGCAAGGCTGCAATGCTGAATACATTTTTATTTCTCATAAGACATAAAGCTACATACAGACCTGCCAAGTCCGTGATGGATATGGCAGGTCACTTTCTTGTTACAAATCATACGTTCAATAACCCATTCTTGCAAGGAACTCCTGCAAACGGCTGTCACGCAACTTTTTCAGTGGCACCGGATGGAAGTTTTCCTGCTGCCTTACTTGCAGCTTGCCGAAGCCTTGTTTGGTCAAATCCAACTCAATGTCCGAAAGTTCATTCAAGGAAATGTAGCCGTACTCGTCCTCCATCAGTCCGATGACGATACCGAAGAGGATAGTGTCGTTTCCTTCTTTTTCACCTTCAAGAATGAACCACCGCACACCACCGAGCGCAAAGATGGCACGGCAAATAGCGTCCTTTCCCTTGCCGTCCTGAGAATAGAGAGGAAAGCCTTTCAAGGCTTCCTCCAACTGCGTTGTCATAAGTCTGCACATATCAATCCAAAATTATTTCGTCTTTATAAACATCTATTTCTGCACCACTGCTGAACTGAACCACAAAACCATGTTCAGAGAGGGCTACGATAGTTCCTCGGTGGTAGCCTCGCCAAGGGGTTATCAACTCGCATTGTCTGCCATATTCGGGAAAATCATATTCATCCATAGTCCTGTCATTTAGAGGTTGGAAATTCGGGGTCAAAAATCAAGTCACACTCAATGAGCCGTTGATAGGCTTCTGCAGAAAGCCGTGATGCCCACTCATTGCGGTCATCGTATCTTCCCTGCTGATAGTTGTGTGCCAGCTGCTTCATGAAGCCGAGGAACACCTTGAACATCTGCTGTTGCAGGTAGCGGTGAGCTTTGGTCAGTTCCCTGCCAGTCTGGTCAGGTGAACACATACTGCCATTTACAAAGTTGGCGAACTCTTGTGCAAAAGCCTTGTCACGTTCGGAGATGGTAGCTCCGGATAATTCGGGATAATCCATAGTTAAAACAATTTAGATGGTTGCGATTCCGATTCTTCTCCCTCTTGTGAAGCCCTTTAGAGCTTCTTGGTCGGGAAAACCGTTTTTTCGTGCAGTTCCTCACTGCGGACAACAGGGAGAAAAAGGCAAGTGTGAGGTCCGAGGACTTTACGGAATACCCAATTTGGCACAAATTGCGGAAGGCTGCCGGAAAGTCCTCAGTCCGAAAGCGTCAGCGGCACTTGACGTTTCTCCCGTCCGCAGTACCTTTGCACGTATAAAACGAGTTGGACCAAGAAGCTCCAACGGTTTTCAAGACTTTCCCGACTAGGATTCCAAGGGAAAGAATTAGTTCTAACAGGTCATCTCAAATATATTCCTCAGAAAGTCCGCGTAACCCAGTATTCTGACCATCTTGAAGATGAGCTACCCGAAAACCGTTGCCGTTGTGAGAACCTACAAAGTGAAGCGAAGTGGAGCCTTGCAGGTTCTCTCTATGGCAACGGATTGGAGTTCCATTCGCAGCCAAAGCCACTCAGCCGAGCTTTGCTTGGTGTTGAAGACACGGAGCAAACCAGATGGCACATTCATTCCCAAAAAGGTCGTCACTTCCGGCATCGCATGAAATACGAATAGTCGGAAGTGGTGACCAACATCTGTGAGCTAACTGCATAAACCATTCGATGGCTCTACTTCCGCAAGCGTCAGCCTGCGTTCGGTAGAGCCATCGAGCAAGTCATCATTGGTAGATATGTTTTCCAACCTCATTGACACTGTGAGAAACAGCAGAGTGGAGCGAAGTGAAACCCTGCTGCTTCTCTCTGTGGCAATGGACTGAAACTTCCATTTGTAGCAAAAGCCTATCAGCCGGGCTTTGCTTGATGTCGAAGACACGGAGCAAACCGGATGGCACATCTCCCAAAAGGTCGTCACTTCCGGCATCGCATGAAATACGAAAAGTCGAAGTGGTGACCAACATCTGTGAGCTAACTGTATAAACCATTCGATGGCTCTACTTCTGCAAGCGTCAGCCTGCGTTCGGTAGAACCATCGAGCAAGTTATCATTTATAGATATGTTTTCCAACCTCATTGACACTGTGAGAAACAACTGAGTGGAGCGAAGTGAAACCCTGTTGCTTCTCTCTGTGGCAATGGAATGAAACATGCAAAAAAACGACAAACCTACCATGCTATGCTCCAGCCTGCATCAGGTAAGATTTCCGTTTAATAATCAATAGATTTCTGTAATTTCAAAAATATGTTTTTACAGCAAACAGGAACTGATCAATGAAAATCTGTTTGAATGCTGCAATATTGTTCTGTTCATAGAACATCAGCATTGCTTTTTTATAGTCAATTGAATCTACACTGCGGAATGAGATAGGACAATAGCCGTAGGCAATCAAAATTCCATTGCTTATGATGCGTGCCGTGCGTTTGTTGCCGTCAGAAAATGCCTGTATATAGGAAAGGAGCACAAGAGCCAACAAAGCCTTTTCAAACACTTCATTCTTGCCGTTAATAAGCTGACAACTGTCTTCAAGGGCTTCCCTGATTTGAAATTCATTATCAAGCGGTTGATAATTTGTTCCGGTTATACCGACACGCCTAAGACGGATATGGCGTTCGACACCCAGCTCCTTAACAAGCAGCGCATGGATTTCCTCTATACGAGTTAACGATATTTCTTTCAGATAATCCGGTACATCAAGGATAAAGTCAAGAGCATCCTTATGGTTAAGCAGCATCACAGCTTCCTCTTTGGTCTTTCCGTTAGCGGTCTGTTTCTCTTTCAACAGACGTTCCGTTTCAAGTAATGAATAAGTATTACCTTCGATTTGTGAGGATTTCCATGACAGGTCTATACCCAACCTTTCCATCTCCTTACGATATTCAATATCCGTCATTTCCGAAAGGTGCAAACGAAATTTTGACTGTGCTTCATGCAACAACGCCAGCTCATCGTCTGTAAACAAACGTACATTCGGCAATATGTCACGTATCAGGTCAAAGTTAAAACTTTCCTGGACCGTGCGTTCATCAATATCCTTGTCAAAATAAGTATCAAGACTGAGTGGCATGGTCACATGAGCTTGAGGAGTGAGTTTGTATTTGGTAGCCGGTCCTTTACCGACCACCTCGATATACCCTTTTTCCACACAGTCTGCAATGACACGCTTTAAGGTACGTTCGCTTATCTCTGTAGTGACAGCATGTCCTATCTCCATACGTTTTGAAAGCGGATGATAGTGCAAATATTGTAATATTTCAGTTTCTGTTGTCATATCTAAAATTCTTAATCGGGACAAATATACTGCTTTCTCGTAGAAAATCGGGTCAAATTGGCCTGTTTTATGTCTTTAAAATCATAGTTTTGTCCCGATTCAAATTTAAATTAAAATCATCAGCACAAGAATGCAAATGAACAAACGATAGAAAAATATCAGCTTGAATGAGATGCTGCAGATGGAATATTTATAGACCTCAATTCCCAAATAACGTAGCAGTCCTGTTATTGCTGTCTGGCGCTTGCAATGACAGAACTACAGCAGAAGTTTCTACTTCCTCTTTGGCAGGCGGATTTTTCGGTTGTCTGTTTCCCATTTATCCACATAGTTGTTCAGAGCTTCAGAAATAACGTCCTTCAATAAGGCACCTTCCACAAGAGAAATGTACTTCACCTTTTGAAGTAAATCCGGATCTACGATAAAGGTGGCTCGAATTTCATGGGGCTTCTTGCCACTTTTGGCTGTTTCGCCTTTCTTGGGGCGACCCACATTCTCCCTGCGTTTGGCTTCCAGTTTGGACTTCATTTTATCGGTAGCTTCCATTTCGGTTGCTTCTTTCTTCGAAGATGCTTTTGCAGGTGCTGCCTTCGGACTATCCATCTTATCCGTTTGAGCAGCCGGCTGTTTCGCTTGTTCTGCTGCTTGCTCAACAGCCTGTTCCTTAGGCTGTTCCTGTACCGGGTCAGATGGAATGGCTTCACCCATGAAGCCATCCATCAATAAGGATAAATTCTTCTTACTCATATTGTTTACTTTATTACTTGTTTACTTGCTGATTAACTTACTATGTTACCAATAACCTTTGTGATTAGTAATATAGTTTACCTATTTTCTTCCCGACTGATTATTTCATCGGCCAGTGTTCGATAGTCTGCTGCACCGTTGCTTTTCGGTTCGTACTCAAAGATGGTCTGACCAGACAGCGGCATTTCGGCTATGGAAATATTCTCCCGGATTTTCGTCTGAAAAACCTTCTCTCCGTACCGCTTTTCCACCATGGAAATCACTTCCCTGTTCAACTTCCGGTTATTGAACCTGGTGAAGAAAACACCGCCTAATTCAAGCATTGGGTTTACCCTGCGTTTCACTTCCCGAACTATATCATCCAGCATGGTCAAGCCTTTCAAGGGCAAGGCTTCGGCAGTGAGCGGTATGTAGAGTTTGTCCGCTGCCACCAGCGCATTGGTCGTCACGATACCGAGTGAGGGAGAGCAATCCATCAGGATGTAGTCATACTTCTCCTTATGTTCATCAAGACAGGATTTAAGGATGCCTTCCCTTGCCATCATGGTAGCCATGTCTATTTCGGCTCTTGCCAAGTCCAGTGATGCTGGAACAAGGTCCAGGTTTTCACGGATGGGTACGATAGGTAGCGGTTGGTCTTTGACCAGCGTATCATAGATACTTGTTTCCGGGTCTTCGTTCTGCGTCAGCGTGAACGTGAGGTTCTGCTGTGCATCCAGGTCAACGAGCAGCACCCGTTTTCCTCTCAGGGCAAGTGCTGCACCTATACATGCGGTAGAAGTAGTTTTGCCGACTCCACCTTTCTGATTGCCGATGGCTATTGTTATATTTTTTGCTACCATTTTTATAGGTTTACTATATTACTTTACTACTATATTATTATACTACAAATATACTATATTATTTTATTATTACATAATTAGTTTACCTATATTTTATTAAAAACAATACGCTATTTTATATGTTGTATATCACATATTTACATCGTTTTTTTTCAAAGGGAATAAAATATAGATTTACACACTTAACTTCAATGCGTAATTAAACATGTTATCATGTAAACTCTATTATATAACAAATAGATATTTGCATTAGATTTCATTTTAACATCGTCAACTATTTCTACTATCCAAATATAAAAACTCCGACCCATACCTTACGGCGGAAGTCGGAGCGGAACATATATAAGGAATCTACGCTGTCTGTTTGGCTGCAAGTATCTGATGGGCATGCGCATTGACCAGCCGGACAATCCGGTCATGGTGCGGAGTGTTCGTATTGCACAGCCCACGGCTCTGTATCACTTTCCCCTCGGTCAGTGAAAACTCAATTGTTTCAATGCGGTTTCCCTCCTTGTCATGAGCCGATAATATCAAGCTGTCCGCCTTGGCATAGTATTCGCATTGGAAGACACAATGATGCAGGGCATTTCCCTCGGCTTGGAAGGCTTCCAGACTATCGAGTACCGAAATCACCAAGTCTTTGTCGGTGATGGTGATGCCGAAGTAGTGTGACTTCTCCTTGTAGAACTCGGCTTCCTTCCGTTTGGCTCGCTGCATCTGCTCTTGGCTTTTACGTTTCTGCTCCATTTGGTTGTGTCGGTTCATCCAATAGTCATGCTCGGCTCTGAGGTTCTGCGGACAGATATACTTGGGGTTACAGATGTCCTTGCCACACTGCTCCAGCAAGCGGATGGTATCTGCCCACAATCCCATGTCCGAAGGGCGGTAATGATGCCGGGTGGCTACCTTATACGGCTGCCAGCATCGGTCAAGTTCCAAAGGTCGGTTTACAAAATAAGACACGGCATGTAAATCTTTTGACTTGAGGATGGTTTCCATCCGGCTGTCCGTCAGCACGGCTTTCATCAGCTTCATCGGGTGGCAGTCGGGCAACTTGCCTTTCATGCCGTTGCGTTTCAGTTCGGGCAGCAGCCGATGGTCCGGATAAACATAGGTGTCTGCAATGAGCCAGTGAACTTCGTTCGGTCGCTTCAAAGTGATTTCGGATGCCCAATCAAAGCAGTCCACATAATAGCTCAATGTCCTTGCTCTTGCCGTGACAGCCAACCTGCCTTCGGCATTGAGCCACAGACGGCATGCTTCCCAGTAGACTACCTCCATAGGCATTCCTTTTCGAAAGGTCGTTTCCAAGCGGAAGACCCGTTGCACCTGCAAATGGTCTATTACTTCGAGGGAAGAAAAATAATAGGCTTCCTTGATGGTGCGTTTGAGGGTGTCCTTTATCTGTAAGCGAGTACCGCAATAAGGGCAGCATACCGACTTCCCTTTTCCCTCATAGTCGAAGTGCCTGCCACAATCGCCACATGTACACTTGTGTGCGGAAGTCCGGAAGCAGACATGTCCTGCCACTTTCCGCACTGCCCATGTGAGCACTTTGGGGCTTATGGCGGTCAGCTTCTCATTGGAAACTGCCACCTGTTTTTCTATTTTCGTTCTTGCTTTCATAGTTCCATGCCTTGAAAGAGTGAGAGTTCTTGAATGGGTTTGGGTTGCGGTTTGGCTGCCTTGGGTCGGCTGTTGCGTTGCTGCAATTTCCGCATTTCCTCCTCCTGGTATCGTTTGAGTGCAATGGCTCGTTGTTCTGCCTTCTCCTCCTCGGTCAGCTCAATGTGATGATTCACTACAACATTGCAGTCCATCGGCTTGCCGATTTCCAAATCGGGCTCATCTATCGCATGGACTGCCATGGCATAAACCTCCATGTCGCTGAGACCGCAGCAGCCGGATTGCTGTACGGCATGGAAGATATAGTTGACCACATCGTCAATGGTGCGTGTGGTGGTTTCATACTTGGCACGGAAGAGTTCATCTTCCTTGGCTCGGTTATCAAGATAGTTCTTGATGAGTTCCTTGAAATGGTCAGTTCCTTTCATATGTTCCTAATGTTTAAGCGTAAATAATCATCAGCAGTCACCGGCTGTATTCAGCCTACCATAACGTGGCAGTCCACCACTTCGGCAGGAAGTCCGAAAGCCGGACAATGTGAGAAGTAAGGGAAACATTCTCCCTCTTGTTCCGTTGCGGTAGTGATACCCATGACTTTATTCTCCGTGTACCACTGGTCAATCAGAGCGATTTCTTCATCCGTCAGTCCGGTTGCATCCGAGTTGAACAGATAGCAGAGTGCCCATGTGGGAATGGCTTCAATGGGAGTGTCCATAGCGTTTTCTTTTAAGTTCGTTATTCCGTGAATCAGATGGGAAGCAGTTCCAGCAGTTTCTGCAGTGGAATGGTATTGATGTCCGACTTGAGGAAGTGAACTATCCATTCCGGCTCTTCAAAAAGCGAGTGCATGGGTTCCACACTGAAATCGTCCCCGGTGGAATAGCAGTCAATGAGCGCGAAGTTGTTGCCGTCCTTGCGGATGTGTGCATAGAAAGGAGGCATACCACAAAAGCACTTGCGGAGACTCTCTCTGTCCCACTGCAGGGTGAGTTCGTAAACACTGCCCTTGTAGAGCATCTTTTCTTTTCGGTCTTTAAGTTTGTATGCCATAGCTGAACTAATTTTTTCCCTTTGGTTTGAAGCCTTTCGGCTTCTCACTCCCGGGTGATTTTTACGATACCTCTTCTTACGAAGGGTGTAAGGGACAGAAGGCAAATGTGGCAAGGGGAAAGCAGACGGAATACCCAATTTGGCACAAATTGTGGAAGGCTGCCGGCTGCTTTCCTTGCAGCCAAGCAAAGCGCCATTTGCTGCCGTACCGACCCTTCGTTTCTTTGTATCGGAAAATTCATCGGGAGTGGAAATGCCTGACTAAGGAAAGAATCTGCCGGCTGTTAAAGAGGGATGTTTAACTTTTAATCTTTCCGAAATCTCACTATCTTTGCAGGCCCTGAAAACAAAGGTTCAGGAAGGCATGGTATAAAACAGACTTTATCACCTTACACAAATGAAAGATCAGATACGCTTATTGAGAGATTGCTTCCACAACGAGATTCCGGCTGTTGTGTTCCAAGGGAATGACAGCTGTGCCGGAGAGATACTGGAAGCCGCCAAAGAAATTTATCAGAAGCACGGTTGCAGTCAGGAGTTCCTTTACGACTGGCAAATGCTCATCAACGAAGTGAAGGCTTACCAGCAAGAGAGTCTGGAACAAGTACAGCTTCCCCAGCTGACCCATACCGAAGCAGAACTGATTCGGGAAGAAATGAGACAGAAAGACATGGTTTACTGATGCAACAAAAGGTCCTAATGCGCATGGATGAATGGCATCAGGACCTCTTGTTTTTTCATTGCCTATGAATGGCAACCACGTAAAGTTTTTGATTTTATCTTTTCGAAGCCGCCAACGAAAGTTTCCTGAACTGCTTCAGCAGCGGTTCCATTTCAAGTGATACACAGCGGGCACGTTGGCCGGCTGCCTTGTTTCCTTTTTCGGCTTGAAGGGCTGCATCCTTTTGGAATGCCTCCATCTTCATCTGGAGTTGTACGAGTAATTCATTCATAATCTTTGCATTTAGAGATTACACTATCTAATAGATACTTATCACGGGTCTGAACTTATGCGCCTGGTCCTTCGGAGTCTCTTGAATGGTACCCGACTGCATCGAGAAGAGCCAGGCCTTGCTATCCCTTTGTCCCTCCACTTCGGTGGAAGTCCACAGCCAGCAGTCACCGGGCTGCAGACTGATGGGCAATCCACCGACCGCTTCTATCCGTTGGTTGACCAACCCAATTTGCTGATAGAGGTAAGTAAGCTGCTTCACCGAAGGGATGTAGGCGGACTGACCATAGCGCCACATATCGAAGACATAAACGGCTAAGGGAGATTTCACTTCCTCGTTGCGGTACATGGCATGGGTGTTCTCGTTACCGTCTTCCTTCTCCAATGAAGCCGAGGTTTCCTGTTCGACACCCAGACTGTCTGCAAAGGCTGTCGATGCGACATCCCGGATGGAAACGGCATAGCCCAAAGCTTTGATCTCCGGATTCCGGTTCACATGATAGACAATGGCCACCGGCTCCTTTTGGGAGGAACTGAACTTTTCTTTGGACAGCACACTGCCATCCGAACAAACTACGTCACCAACCTGGAGGGAAGAAGCAATAGATCTGTCTCCTTCATGCTCACATTCTTCGCAGGAGGTGAACAACGTGGCAACTCCTGTGATTATAGCACATACTAATTGTCTGATTTTCATAGCAGCGGTATTTCAAATGATTTGACTACAATTTCTGCTTCCTTATCGAGGATGAACCAGTATTCCGAGTGGTAAGGCTTTCCTTTTAAGGTCTTGGCTTCAAAATCTATCTTGACCTTCCATCCGTTGAACGGCTTCGCAACCTTTTCTTTCCCAACTTTCGCTTCTTCCATTTCTCCATAAGCTATCAAAGCCCGGAGCGTGGTCATGGCATCCAGCTGACGGGTGACCTGATCACTCATCGCGGCATCGTCCTTGTCGAGGTTCTGGAAGTAGTCTGTTTCTTCCATCAACTTGTGGCCGTACTGCATCAGGTGCATGGATAATGCAGCCTTCTCGTGTGGATTGACATATTCCTTGCCAAATACAGAATCTGCCTTGCTGATGCCCTTGATTTGGATGGACTCCGGATTATCGACGGTTGCCTTCAGGGCTCTCTCTGCGATTTCCACCGCCCGTTGTTCGGGATGGTCGGAACAGCTGGCGAAGTAAAACAGGCCGCTCCAGAAGCAGACGGCGGTCACCAGCAGGATAGTGAGTTTCATTCCCGGTTTCATATCTTCACAATTTGGAGTTTATCCGGAGAAAGGCCGAGACGCTTGCGGTAGATGGTGCCGTCATCACGGTACATCTCCAGTTCGTTGGAGGTGATTTCTTTTTCACAGATTTCCTTGGCTTCTGTCAGACTCAACTGGTGACCACCGATGTTGCGCCAGATGGCAAAGTTGCACGGCGCCTGCTGGTTGCTGTAGTTGGAGCAGTTGAAGGCTCTCGTACCCACCCGAATATCGCCGCCACAATGCGGACACTTGCCGATGACAGACTGCATGTTGATGGCGCCGTTGTCTGCCAGTTCCAGCACGGAAGGGAATGCCTTTCCATCCTTGGAAGCAAAGCCGTCCAACAGGATGAAGCGGTGCTCCAACAATTCTGCGATTTCCTCGTCACTCATCTTGCGGTTGCCGATAATGCCGTTGATATTCAGCACACAGGTTGGCTGTTCGGCGATGTTGTTCTCACAGCGGTAGCCCTTGCAGGTCTTTACCACGTTGCCGCCACACAAAGGACAGCGACCGATTATTTTCTTTTCCATACGCTTTTGTTTTTGGATGATTTGTTTACTATATGATTCTGTTACTTGTTGCTTTGATTACTTTCTTATTTCCTTACTTGATTACTTTGTGATTAGTAAGTTTGTTTACTTGTTTACCTATTTACTATTTCAGGCTATAGCCCTGGTTCCAGTCGGAGATGATACCGCCGATGATGTTCTTGCCGGACATCACGTTGGCCCATCCTTCGGGATCGAGCGAGAACCAGAGGTCATTCCATGAGAGCGTGCGTACCTGCCAGGCCAGGATAAACAGGTTGGTGTTGATGGCTTCCAGCCGGCTTACCACCTCGTTGGCGATGTAGTAGCGTTCCGAAGCGTTCAGCAGGTTCACCTTGTACTTCTCGTTCTTTCCGTCATCTCCTGTCACGTCATACTTGCCCGAAGTCACCAGCTGTTTCATGAAGGGAAAGAGTGCCGTCATCTGTGTGGCAGCATCCGTCAGTTCATCCGATACCATGGCCGCAATAACGGTTCCCTTCAGATTGCCGCCCACTGATTTGAGGAGCAGGCTGCAGTTCTGCGGGATTTCCTTGGCCACCAGTTCCCCGGCACGCTTAATCTGGTAAAGGTTCTGCATGGCACCCTGCGCATTCGAGAGGTAGTCCAGCATCTTGTCTTCCACATGGTGAATCCGCTCCAGCGAAGCGGTAACAGCCACTTCCGCCGCAATGATTTTCTCCTGCGTCTTTTTGCGGTCCTTGTGGATCTTCTTCAAGGCTGCGGTCTGACCCAGTACGGCAGAAGTCAGCGCCGGGTCAGTCTGTTGGGCAAAGAGCGGAGTTTTACCTATCAATAAGCCAACAGCAGCGATTAACAAGGAGCGTTTCCATCGTCTTGCATTCATACGTTTATAATTTAGGGCCTGCATTTCTGCGTTCGGCCAGGTTATTGATTTGGTCCTGTTTAGTCGGATGCAGCCGCACCTCCATCGGTTTGTTGAGCAGACAGTCGTTCCAGTCCTTGAAAGCCTTGGGAGGAAGCCATTGTCCCATATCGTATCTGACCGACAGGTGTTCCTTGACCTGCACCTGAAAGGGACGCTCCGGATCAAGCCGGAAGGAACGTCCGTTCGCTTCCACTTCCAGACTGTCACGGGTTCGGTTGATTTTCATGGGGATGTTCTCTACCAGCGCCATCATGCGCAAGCCGTAGATACGACCGGGCAGGTCATTGTCGAAACAGTCAAACGGGCGGGCTTCGGGAAAGCGGTTCAGCACCTGCCGGATTTGTCCGTCAGAGAACGTGCCGCCCAGTGATACCAGGGCAATTTCATTGGTCAGCTGCTTCCGGTTCCATTGGTAAAACGCCAAGGCATCGAAAGCCGACTCACAGAAGAAGACACTCTTCACCACATTCGGATAGCCACCTGACAAGTCAGCCACCCATGCGGAAGAGGAAGAATCACTTCCGGCCGCCTTGGATTTGTAACCGCCGTACCCCCGCAGTTCGTAGCCCCGGACCTGATTGTTCTCTCCGTTGATATAAGGGAAGCCGATATTGTAGCCGTCAAAGTTCTCGTTCTTCCTGTCGCGGATGAGTCGGATGAACGGAGCAAAGGTGCGTACCGTTTCATCAGACAATCCCCTTTGTTGGAAGATGGCCGGAATCTTATCGGGATTTATCGGCTTCACCTCATACCTGGAGCTGTCGAAGGTGGCGTGATACCTGACTGACTGCACATACTCCCGGTCATCGCGGTATTCAGGCTCAGGCATATTGGCAAAGCGGGACAGCACCTTGGCTATCTTCTGCCATTCATCCTTGCCCGACACGTTGAAGGCATTCAGGTTCTCCCGGATGAGTGTGACCACATCCCCCTTGGAACCGTCACGGCGGAAGAACCGCTGGGAAGCCTTGTCCTGGGGATGGCAGATCACAAGCACATCCCGCTTTTCCTTGCCGTCCCCCAACACCAGCTCCATGTAGCGGCCCACACCGGCCCTTCGGTCCAGGCGGTACCCGAGCGCATAGGCTACATCGTCGATGCCTACCTTGGCTTTGAGGTCCTGGAAGTTTACCTTGTAATCAGTCATGGTTCATGGAATTGAAGGTTCTACATAAAATCAGATGCTTAACTTGGCACCCACGGCCTGCGTGCGTTTGAGATTGGCTATCTCCGGCTCGAAGGTCTTGTGCGCCGTCATGTTCAGGAAGGCTGCCTTGTCCTTGTAGTCCGTCAGTTGGAAGTAGGTCTTCGCCGTATCTTTCGATACCTTCTTCAACCCCAGTTCCACACCATCGTAGGAAGCACGGATGGCATAATCCCCATTGCGCGTCTTCACGATGGCCGCATTCTTGAACGGCACTTCTTCGCCTTCACCCAACGGGGCAAACGGGTCGTTCTTCGTCAGGTAGGGCTGCTCGTTCAGTGCCAGCCGCTGCTTGTCCACCTGGTCCAGAATGAGGTCCGAAGCCTTGTTCACGTCCGCCATGACGGAAACGATGAACTTCGGTTCCTGCTTCAGCACCCCAATCCAGGAATCCAGATAGGCTGCAGAGTTGTCCGTTATCTTGGAATCGAAGCCCATGGAGTGGCTGATCATGGCGGCGGTCAGTTCGGCTACCAGTTCCTCCTTGGCGTATTTCGGGTCTCCAAAGCGTCCGCCCATCTCGCGGTTGAGCCGTTCAGGTGTCATGGTGGAGTGTGACATCTCATGCAGCATGGTGGAATAGAACTCCATGCCGCCCCTGTAGACTTCCTCGGGGGTATCGCCGATGTTGAACTGCTCCTTCATGGGTAGCACCACGATGTCCTGGGCCGGTGAATAGAAGGCTCCGTCCACCCGTTTGTCTGCCTGTATGGGACAGAGCCAGCCTTGCGTCTCAATCATCCGGTCGAGGGCGGCATGGACATACATGCCTTCCTTATCCCGAAGCTCGGGCACCTTGAACTTCTCCATGAGTTTCTGCACCCGTTCGGGCTGTACCTCTGCCAGATTGGTCTGGTCGATGTTGTACACGGGGAAAGCCTTGAAGAAGGGAATGAC